>Ga0335079_10000206_pt1 | contig 69102 bp, 63 predicted proteins | sample Lox_Sample_33_FD_206719 | JGI IMG/M metagenome (GOLD analysis project Ga0335079, IMG submission 206719) | Soil microbial communities from Loxahatchee National Wildlife Refuge, Florida, United States - Lox_Sample_3.3 | ecosystem: Environmental > Terrestrial > Soil > Wetlands | place: USA...
TGTGATTCTTCACGTAAGCCTTTACACGGGGGTGCGACTCCGCGACGCGGCAGAATTCTGCCTCCCAATCGCTGTCCAAAATGACCCAATTGATGTGGCAGCGGCGGGCGTCGGTCTCCCAGCGGTCGGTTCTGGAAGTATTGAAGTTGACGTGAATTGTGGAGCCCGTAGGATTGTACGGGTCGAGCAGGGCCTTGATGGGCCTCTTTCCAAGTTCGGCTCGCGTAATGCCGGCCGTTATGCGCTCACAGGCCATGTCGGCGAGCGTCTGGTACATGAGCTGCGCGGGGTAGGTGCCGCCTTTGCACACGAGGCAGGTATCAAGCCATTCCTTGGTGATGCGTTTTAGTTGGCCGAAAAGGTGCAGCTTAGGCGCCTCGCCTGGGTCTCGCCATTTGGTGAAGAGCAGGCGACGTGTAAGGTGATAAAGCAGCGTCGAATGACGCAAATCACCGGTGTGAATCAACGTCAGCTCCACCCCTTCCCCAATAATGCCGGAATTGTGGGTAATGGATGGACCGACCACATCGGGCGTGAGTTCCAGAATGGAGTCTTCGTTGAACTCGGCTTTCAGTCGCTCCTCCGGCAGTTCGACGCGGTAACCCTGCACGCGCGGAAAGCGAATTTCCAAGTGGTCGCGGTCAGGCCGGATGGCCTTTACGTGGATTGTCTCTCGCGGGGGCTGTGGTGGCGCCACCACCGGCTTGGCATTGAAATCGAACGGAATGCCCAATACGTCCGCATACTCGACGTTGAACCTGTTTTCCTCATTCAGGTCGTAGGATTGCCGGCGCAGCGCGCGGCCTATGACCTGTTCACAGAGCAACTGCGTTCCAAAAGCACGCACCCCCAGCACGTGGGTGACGGTGTTGGCGTCCCATCCCTCGGTGAGCATTGAGACGGAGACCACACAGCGGATGTCGCCGCCCAAGCGGCCGTGTTTGCCGACGGTGTTTCTTACTTCGCGCAATAAATCCTGGTCGCTGATGTTTTCAGCTTGCGCTCGGTCACCCGTGCGCTCGATGATTTCGCGACGGAAGCGTTCGATTTCGTCGGCCGCCATGGTGCGGAACTTATCGTCGAGGGCATCGCCGGATTCCAACTGCTCGCTATCTATCAAGAACGTTCGCGGGCGAGGAATGGGATTGCCGTGCTCGTCGTAGTTGCGGAACAGCGGCAATCGGCCGTTCTCAAGCGTTGTTGAACCATCATCGTTCTCTCGCTGGAAGCCGGAGATGTAATCGTAAACAAGCTTGGACGCCGAAGTGTTGTTGCAAACCACGATGAAGCAAGGCGGTACTTTGATGCCGCCCTTCTGCCACAAATCGAACGTCTTGGCATAATGGCCATAAAGGGCTTCGAGCGCGGTCTGGAGTTCGACGGGGATGTTGAGGGGGTCAAGCACGTTGGCTTTGCCGCGCCCCTTTTTGGGCATCTTGCTCCGAATGTGCTCCCAGAGATTGCGAAATATGGGCATTTCGTTCCCCGGAATGTTATCGGCAATAGGCACGCGGGGCAGCTTGACGATTCCGCATTCGATGGCGTCCATCAGCGAAAAGTCGCTCATCGTCCAAGGGAAAAGGGTACCCTCCGCGTAGCCGGACCCGCGCAGGAAAAAGGGCGTCGCCGAGAGGTCAAGAATCCGCTCGACCCCGAGCTTGCGGCTGACGATCTCAAGGCCGGAAATCCAGAGGCGGGCGCGCTCGTTGTTCTTCTCGGCTTCCTTCCTTTCTTCTCCCTTTAGCTCACCCTCACCGTCGGCTACGGGCTTTTCTCGATAGCAGTGGTGCGCCTCATCGTTGATCACCAGAATGTTTTTCATGCCCATCAGTTCGGGCATGACGCGCTGGAGCATCTGACCTTCCGTCTCCTCGGTGGCGAGCGCCTCGCCGTGCCCCTGGAGTAGCGCCCGACCGCCCTTCGATAGTTCCATCCGCTCCCGGAGCTTAAAAGCGTGGTAATTGGTGATGACGATTTTGGCTCGGTCGAGGTCGGGGAGCATGTCTGCGGGCACAAGCTCGCGAGTTTGGTAGTAGGCGTCGGGATCGTTGGGCTGGAGGACGCGGAGACGGTCACGGATCGTCAGTCCCGGAGTCACCACGAGAAATCCGCGTGTGAACTTCTTGCTGCCGGGCCTTCGCACCGCATTGATGGTTTGCCACGCGATCAGCATGGCCATGACCGTGGTCTTGCCAGCTCCGGTCGCAAGCTTCAGGGCGAGGCGCGCCAGTCCAGGATTGGCATCATTGTTTGCGTTTTCCAGGTGGTTCAAAAACTTCTTTCCTGAAGCCAGCGCAGGCGCGACTTCAAAGAGCCAAATTAAGACCTCCACAGCCTCCACCTGGCAGAAGAAGGGACGGATACTGCCAAATTTATGGTGCCGCCAATGCTGTAAGAGGCGGGCCGTTTCCGGCGTGACGTGCCAGTCGCTCGGGCTTTTCAGATTGCGCCACGGATCGACGTGCTGGCGTAGCTCGTTGATGATCGGAGTCGGATCATATTGTTGCGTCTGTGTGGAAAGCCCCTTTCCTTCGTCGAAGACCATTGCCTTCTGTTCGGCTGCTGCCTTGTGCTTTCGAGCCTTGGGGACCGGCACAATGAATTGAGCGCTGCGGCGCGCTTCGATGACCCTTTGCGTCGGCTGCCCCAGCGCATCAAGCTCCCAATGCCGCACGGGGTACTCGTAGGGAGAGTTCAAAATGGGTTTCTTGAAAAAATCGTTGTCCATGTTTATCGAGACCGCTTAGCAAGCGGTGGAGAACCGGCAAAATATTACTCCTGGACAACCCTGTTTGCCAATGGTTGCGACTAACCGCGGCTACAGCAAGCGCGGAGCAGCTTCGTTGACGTGAGAGTACGCCTATCAGCGCAGTTCAATTAAGGGTTGGAAATCCGACGGTCGGTGACATCGGAAGCGCCGTTTCCGCATCTGCGGCCAACCGGTGGCTTTTCATGACGCAGGCCATGCGTAACGCAATGAATCAATTGCCTCGCAGGCGGGAACTGTTGCAAAAAGTTCTTGCTTGCGTGAACGCTCGCATGGTATAAGTCGTACCTCAAAATTAAGGGTGATGGGGTTTCACCTCTAACCGTCCCGAGATTTGGGAATGATGGCTCCTACGTGTTTCCGCCACGTAGGAGCTATTTTCGTTTGTAATGATGAGGAGAAATCGGGGCGGCCAATTTAGGGAAAATAGGCCTGGTGACTCTCCCATCCTTGAATCTGATATGGGCTTCGGATTTCGGGATTTTATGAAGGCCGGTCAAATATTGGAATGCGCGATCTTCTTCGCCGTTGCGAACCCTTTGGCTACCAGTTTGGTGTTATCGACCGGATGATGTGTCACTGGAGAAGATTTTGCCTGGGTGTTTTCGCTGTATCAGTTATCCTGTTGCAGGCCCTTGCCGCACCGCCGCAAGTGCCGAAGCCGGCGGGTTCGTTATCGCTCGACGATTGCATACATCTGGCGAACTCAGCGCCTTCCGCCGTTACCCAGGCGCGCCAGCAACTGGAAATTGCGCGTCGGGGCATCACCGAAGCACGCGCAGGATTCCTTCCTGAGGCGCATTTCAACGGCGCTTATACCTACAATAGCCCCCTACTTGACGCGTTGCTGCCCCAAAGCTTTAGCTTTGTCGCACTAAATGGCATTCGTGAGTATGCGACTCAAGTCGGCACAGGCGTGGAGTTGGACACGTCGGGGCGCCTCCGGGCTGCAATGAGGCGGGCCGAGGCTGACCGAGACGCTAGTACGGCTGGGTTGGGCCTTTCACAGCGCGACCTGAAGCGCGCAGTGGCAGCAGCCTATTATCGCCTGCTCCTGGCGCGCCGCCTGGTGCAAGTTGATCATGACTCACTCGAGGAAGCACGCTCGTTCGAGGATCTCGTCACGAAACTGCTCAAAGGGGGCGAGGCCGCACAAGCCGATCTCTACAAAGCGCAAGCCCAAACCGCCTTTCTGGAGCAAGCAGCGATTTCGTCCGAACTCGACGCCCAGTTGGCAAATCAGGACCTCGCTTCGTACTGGACGGCTTCCGTCGAACAGACACTGAATATTCAGGATATATTTAACCAAGAACCACCACCGCCAGAGACGTCGGCGCAACTGGGTGCGACGCCTTTTCTGGGCAGGCCCGAGTTTCGCCTGTTTGACGCGCAAAAACGCAGCTTTTTGGCGGATGCCCGGCAGGCCCGCTCCACGCTATATCCGCAAACCACACTTGATTTTCAGTGGGGACTCGACTCCAACTATTTTGCGTTTCATGATCGCGGCTATGCGGCATTTCTCACGTTGAATGTAACACTATGGGATTGGTTCAAGACTCGAAGCGCGGAAAAGCAGTTCGAGCTGCAGGCCGCCCAGGTGGACGCTAACGCGGATATCGCCAAACGCACGTTTTCCAGGGACTATCAGGCGGCTCTCGCGCGTGTGCAATCAACCTATCGGCAGATTGAAGTGACGCAAAGGCAGACGAAAGCTTCTGAAGAGAACCTTCGGTTGAGCCGCGTGCGTTATGAGGGCGGTGAGGGCCTGGCTCTTGACGTGGTCGCCGCCATGCAGCAATTGGTGCAAGCCCGGAGCAGCTATTTCGCGGCCTTGGCGAATTACTACAACGCCCGCGCCGATTTGGAGGTCGCCGCGGCACTGTGAAAACGACAGTTCTTCTATTTTACGCAGGTCTTGCGTTGTGTTTGGCCGCGAATGACGGTTGTGCCCCGAAGGACCAGGCGGAAGAAGAAGTTAAGCCGGTGGTGGCGGTTACACTCGCCAAGGCCGAGCTCAGCGACGTGAACATTACGGTCAGCGCGCCCGCTACCATTTTCGGACGGCAACAAGCTTCCGTGGCGGCCCGCATCACGGCTCCGATCCGCGAATTGAAGGTGCGAAAGGGTGACCATGTCACCGTCGGCCAAGTGTTGGCGATACTGGACAATGGCGACCTGATGGCTCAGGTCCACGAAATGCGCGCGGCGGTGGCGGACGCTGAAGCCACCCAGGCGACCGACATCGACCGCGCTCGCGGCGATTTGGCCATTGCCGAGGCTACTCTCAATCAAGCCAAGGAAATCTATAACCGCCGCAAGGCCTTGTTCCAGCAGGGGGCAATCCCGGAACGGGATCTGCTGATCAGCCAAACCGATTTTGAGACCGCCCGCCTGAAACAGCAGGTAGCTGCCCGAACGCTTGAAAACCTCCAGAAAAACGCCGGTGTAGCCCAGAGTCGGCTGGCGCAGGCGCGCGCGCGGCTTGCCAACCTGGAGGCGCAACTTTCCTTCACCGAAATCCGGAGTCCATCTGGCGGAGATGTTATCGAGCAGTTCTTCTTCCCCGGCGACATGGCCCAGCCCAATACGCCGCTATTCACCGTCGCTGATTTGAGCGTCGCCGTGGCTCGCGCGCAGGTACCTGAATCGGATGCGGGCGATTTGAAGACGGGACAGGGTTGCGCATTTCGACCCGCCGATAGGACCAGTTCCTATCAAGGAAAGATTACGATGGTGAATGAAGCGGTTGATCCCGCACGCCGCACGGTCGAAGCGTGGTGCGAGATCCCGAACAGTTCGGGAGCACTTCGTGCCGCAGAATTCGGTCAAGTCCAGATCGTGACGCGTGTAGAGAAGAATCAGGTGGTTGTGCCGCAGAGCGCGGTGCAATTGAAGGAAGGCACCCAGGATGGATGGGTCATGGTGGTGGACGATAAGAATATCGCGCATAAGACGAACATCGTCGCTGGCGAATTCTTCGGTGGCAAGGCCCCTATCATGAAAGGCCTTCGGGCCGGTGCCAACGTCATCACCGTGGGAGCTTACGGCATAGAAGACGGCACCGAAGTGAAGGTCCAGGACAAGCAGAAGACCGACGAGAGGAAAGATGAGGGCAAGAAGGGATAAATGACTCGCGCCCTCGCCCAATTCGTTGAGGATCACCGCCGCGCTCTTGTGGTTGTCGTGTTGAGCCTGGCGCTGGCGGGATTGGTGTTCACCTTCCAGCTTCCTATCTCCATACTTCCGCAAACCGACTTCCCACGAATTGTGATCCTCGTGGATAACGGCATTGCCCCGATTGACGTGCAGATGCTGACGGTCACCAAACCGATTGAGGAGGCCGTTCGCCTGGTTCCGGGCATCACCGAGGTGCGCTCGATCACCGCGCGCGGATCATCGGAAATCAACGTCTTTTTCCGCTGGGACGTGGACATTCTCAACGCGTTGCATTTGGTTCAAGGGCGTCTTGGACAGATCGCCCCGTCGCTACCCGCGGGCGCGCGCTTCTACGTCAACCGACTGACGTTTTCGGTCTTCCCCATGATCGGGTTCAGCATCACCTCGCCGTCGAAGAACCTTTCGGAGTTATGGGATCTGGCGTACTACACGATCTCCCCACGCCTCTACCGCCTGGAAGGGGTCGCCGAAACCAGGATTGTCGGCGGGCGCCCCCCGGAGTATCACGTGGTGGTCGACCCCGAAAAACTGAATGCTTACGGGATGCCGGTTACCAGGGTGGTCGACGCGATTCGTAACAGTAATATCATCGCTTCCTCCGGCATGATTCAGGAGAACTATCACCTGTATCTCACCACTACTACCGGCTTGATGCACAGTCCCGAGCAGATTGAGGACACTGTAGTCGATGTGGTCAAAGGCACCCCAGTCTTTGTCAAGGACGTAGCGACGGTTCTGCCCGGCGAGCAGCCCATTTACAACATCGTGACCGCCAACGGTAAGCCGGCAGTCCTGGTGAATGTGATGCAACAGCCCGATGGCAACACGGTGGGTATCGCGGATGCCGTGAATCGCGAATTGAAGAACATTAAGAAATCGCTGTCAAAAGACATTGATTTATCGGTGTTCTACGACCAGTCGATTCTGGTGCGCGACTCGATTGGCAGCGTGACGGAAAGCATCATCATCGGCCTGGTGCTGTCCATCGTGGTACTGCTGGCGTTCCTGAAAAACTGGCGGACCACGCTGATCGCCGTGCTGGTAATTCCGCTCGCCGTGCTGATGGCCGTGGTAATGATGAAGCTCCTGAAAATGAGTTTTAACATGATGACGCTCGGTGGCATGGCGGCGGCCATTGGGGTGGTCATTGACGACGCCATTGTGATGGTGGAGAACATCGTTGTGCACCTTTCGATGGGACAAAAGCCCATGCAAGCCGCGCGCAGCGCGATCGAGGAGCTTACGCCCGCGCTCATCACCTCCACTCTGACGCCCTGCATGGTTTTTGTGCCATTGATATTCCTGGGCGGAATCTATGCGGTTTTCTTCCGGGCGCTGGCGTTTACGCTGGTTACCGCGCTGCTCGCTTCGTTATTCCTGGCCATCGGCTTCACACCCGTATTAGCGGGCCATTTCCTGCGCCCCAGCGCAAAGGAAGGCGCAGCGACCAAGGACTTGGAAGCGGCGGAGCACGCCGGCGAGGGTCGTATCCTGAGATTCTTTGTGCATCTCCATGAGCGGGCCCTGGCAGCGTGTCTCAAGTACCCCGGCCGGGTGCTCCTGGCCTGCGCCGCTGTAATTGTGCTCATGGTGGTTTTGTACAACGCACTGGGAAGCGGTTTCCTGCCAGATATAGACGAGGGCGCGTTTGTGCTCGATTACCGTACACCACCGGGAACCGCGCTGCAGGAGACGGATCGCGTACTCCGCCATATTGAGCAGATTCTGCGCGATACGCCGGAAGTGGAGAGCATGTCGCGGCGAACCGGTGCGCGCTTGGCCCTCGCCATCGCGGAACCGAACACTGGTGATTTCCTTATCAAGCTAAAGCGCGACCGAAAGCGCTCGCTGGATGAAATTACCTCCGATATTCGCGCCAAAATTCTGAAATCTGAGCCCGGCATCGACGTCGAGTTCCCGCACATCCTGGAAGATCTCATCGGCGACTTAGTATGGGCACCACAGCCGATCGAGGTGAAGATCTACAATCCTGACCCCAAGGCACGCGAGGCCGTAGCCGATCAGGCGACGACGTGGCTGGATAGTCGGAAGGTTAAGGGCGTTGTTGATGTCGTGAACCAGAACGTGGTGATCGGCCCTGCCATAAATTTTCGTGTGGATGTCGCCAAGGCGCAGCGCGCGGGATTCAGGGTAACTGACGTGGCCAACCTCCAGGAAGCCATGATGGATGGCACCTTGGCATCCCACATGATCCGCGACAACCGCCTGCTGGGGATCCGGGTGCGCTACCCGGTTGCGTCTCACAGTACCATGGAAAAACTGAAGTCCTTGCTGGTGACGTCCCCGACCGGTGCTACCGTACCGCTGTCCAGCATTACCGAGGTGGAAGTGGAAGAAGGCCAGCGTGAAATCCACCGCGACAATCTGCGCGAGGTGTCGAATGTGACGGCACGACTGGAGAATCGCGACCTGGGTTCCGCCATGGACGAAATCCAGGCTCGCCTGCCCAAAGAGATTTCACTGCCGCCCGGTACGGAAATAGAATATGGCGGCATCTATCGCCTGCAGCGAGATTCCTTCCTGGGCCTGACGTACGTGCTGGTCATGGCAATGTTTCTGATCTTCATCGTAGTGGTCTTCGAATTCCGTTCATTTTCCCATCCCATCGCCATTCTCGCTGCGACCATCCTTTGCGGCGTGGGCGCGCTGCTGGCATTGTTCCTGACCCACAGCACGCTGAATATTTCTTCCTTTATGGGTATGATCATGGTTATCGGTATCGTCCATAAGAACGGCATCCTGATGCTCGATTCCGAACAGCACTTCAGCGCTCAAGGGCTACCGTTGCGAGACGCGATCTTCCAGGCCGGCAGACGACGTATGCGGCCGATTCTGATGACGGCGTTGGCGACAACTTTGGGCATGCTGCCGCTGGCGCTCGGCGTAGGGCACGGTGCGCAGATCTTGCAACCGCTGGCCATCGCCGTAGTCGGTGGCGTCGCCATTTCCATGATTCTCTCCTTGCTCATTACTCCGGTACTGTACTATTTGCTGCGAGAACGGGGACTATAACCGGCCCTGCCATCTCCGATCCGTACATGAACGTAGTGCGTGAACTACCTGCACTTTGTGAACAAACTGAAAGAACGTATGTTCTGGAGAACGCAATCCGTCCAACCTGGGCCCATGGCAAAACAGCAGGCCCTTAAATCAGCGGATCCGAGGGGACGACCTGAACTTCCTGGACCGTGATCAGCCTCGTTCCCGCCATGTGTCTCAGTGTCGGCATAACTTCCTCGATCTTCATCGAGGTCTCCACAAAATGTACGACCACCGGCAGCTTACTTCCCACGTCGACAAGTGACGTCGTTACGATTCCGCCTCCCCTGGTAAAGCCCGCCAACCCGCGGAGTACGGTGGCGCCCGAGCAACCGGCTTGGTGCAAGAATTTGAGGATTTCCAGATCGAGCGGGTGATGCCCCCATTTATCCGCCTCATTTAAGTAGATCGTAACGAGTTGGTACTTGTCGGTAGCCATCAGATTGCTCGGGCGGCGATTGCTCCCAGCAGGGCACAGAAGAAGCAAAGAGTATTATTGGCCAGGAAATTTACGCTGGCATCCCACAGCCGCCCCTGCTCCATCATTTTGAAAGTCTCAAAGGTGTAGCTCGAAAATGTCGTGTACGAACCGCAAAAGCCCACCGCAATCAGCAGCCGCCATTGCGGCGACGAAAGCACACGTTCCGTCGTCCAGATCAGGAAAAAGGCGAGGACAAAGCTTCCGGTGGTATTAACGGCAAGAGTTCCGAGAGGGAAAGAGGCAGTCTGGTGCCGCGCTAACCAGTCGCTAACGAAATAGCGAAGGTTCGCTCCGAAAACTGCACCCAAGGCAACTGTTGCTGCGGGCTTAAGCCACTCCATCTTGGTTGCTTTCTCTCAATGCTTCTTTACCTGGGCGAAGGCTGAGAGTCTATCTCCTTTTCGCAAAGATTCAAACAACCCTGTCTCTTTTCAGCCTTGAATCCCAGCACTTTACGTCGCTATTTACAATTCGAGAATTGAAGGCGCCGTGCCGGCTCAAGTTCTAGGAAGACGTTGTCCCGACAGGCCATGTCCGCTCATGAGATATTCGATATAGACGGATTTCATTTTGATGCGGGATCCATATTGGTAGTGCGGGTCGGCAGCAAGTGCGCACATCTTAACGATTGCCCCCGGAACCCGTTTACTCAGCTCAAGAGTCTCCTCCCGAAAGTCCGAAAGATCCAATTCAGATAAACCAAATCGTGAAATGCAACCATCGAGAAGTTCTGTAGCAGATTGATGCGAAAGTGGCTGTAGCATCAATCGTTCCCGCTCGCCCCAATAGAAAAAGCTATAGAATTGGTAGAGGTGCTGTTCCATTTCGTCGCGCACCAGCAAGTAAACCGGCGTATTGCGCATCCAGAATAGCTCCTTAATGATCTTCGCGACCGGAAGGGTCAGGGGCGGCAGATGATCGAGAAACACCCGATAATCACCGCGCTCAACCGTGCGGTACAGAAATCCTTTCAATGCGCTACTCGAAAGCCGCTTCAGCCAACCGTCAAAACTCAAAACGGAAATTCCTTGTGCGTGTAGTTGCCGCCGAAGATTCGGGTCTTTCGCCTCATAAAGCACGCGGATCAATTGCCGGAGCATGTCGTGCAAATCCTTCATATACGGAACATATACGCAGTGCAGATTACTCTCCTCGGGCAGACGATAGATAACCTGCGACACCAGAGCAGTCTTCCCGATCCCGGCCGGACCGCAAATCACCAGATTCTTTCGATCGCGTATAGCGTCGTTGACCAGGCGAATCTCATTCTCTCGGCCGACAAACACCTCATTGGGCCGGATCACCGGTGTATCGCGCTTTTCTCCATCATCTTGCATTGGCCATGCCTTCCAACCTATTGAATACGTGACTTGCGGCAATGCGTGGTTCACGAACCGCGCTAAGTCAAATCGGCGGTTGGACTCCCTCGCTCTTCGGTCGGATGAAGGAAAGTGTTGACGCGCGCGAGCGCCTGTTCCAAACGGTTCCGATGCGGTCGCTGCTTTCCGACGAGCAGGCTCAGGATTGCCAACTCCCCATCCACCCGCTGAAGCCCCTCAAGGAATCGTTGGACGGCCTGGGCTGATTCTTCCTCAATCACGTCGAAGCGATCAAGCCACCCGCTCAACTGCTCCTCCACGCATTCCAGTTCATTGATCAGGGCCTGCTTATCTCTTCCGCTAAACAGAAACTCGCGGTAGTGGCCGCGGATCCTGGGGAGCAAAACCGAGGCGGTCCATTCGGCGCGAATAGTTAAGAGATCTACCAGTGACGACGGTAGTGGCCCCGCCGGTAGACGGTCCATGGTGGCGAGATGCGCGACCGCTGCCTCTGCATATAGAGGATTACCGTGTGCTTTCCAAACAATCTCGTGTACCGCACCGGCCTGAAGCGTCACATTACAGTTTTCCGCCGACACGCTGATTAATCGTGCCAGCTCATTATCAGACAAGGGGCCAAGCTGAAAATGATGATAAGTGAGTGCGGGTACTTGTGGTGCCTTTGATGCAAATGCGAATGAAGGCCGGTATGCGACGATCGCGAGAAGAGGCTTTATCGCGGAGACCAATTGGAGAATATTCCTCTGCGACAGGGCATCGATCCAATGGAAGTCGTCGGCGATCACCAGCACAGGCCGAGGCTCGGCGTTTAGCACATTGCATATCTTTTCAACAGCAGGTCCTTCGCAAGTTGACTCCTGGCTTGGCTGTATCAGCGGTCTTACCAAGCGCTCCCATGAACGTAACGGATAATCACCGTAGGGTACGCCGTTGCAGGAGAGCTGAGTCCATCCGCACAACCGCCCAGCTTGGGCGCATGCGCTCAGCCATTCCCGAATCAGCTTCGATTTACCTTGGCCTGGATTGCCCACCAAGCGGGCGATCACGCCCTGCCCCTCAACCGCCTGAACACGGCAGCTCTCAAGCGCTTCCAGCAACTCTCGCCTGCCCATCAACGGAACTGACTCCGGACCGACGTGGTGAGTGCCCGACCGCTCCGGCTTGGGCGCTAGCAGTTCGTAAACAGGGCAAAGGGGCTCCGATTTCGGTACAACTGGCTGAAGGCCACAAAAATCGAATCGTTCCACAACTCGTTCGTACGCCTTTCTCGAAAAGAAGGTACGCCAGGGATGGGCAAATGAGGCCATACGGAAAGCGCGCTGAAGCGAATCGCCAACCAAATCCTCCAACACTACTCCGATTCCGAAAGTAAGCTTTTCCGCAGAAATGCCCGCCGCACCCGCAGACGATTCTGCCGGTCTATATCTCGCGGCAATGGCACAACCCGCACGCGCCGCATGTTCTGTTCCACTTTGGGGATCTGCCCAATAACCCATGATTCCACGATCCGGTATGGGCTGGGTGACCCCGCCATGTGCGATGATCATAGTCACAGCGTGTTTAATTACCTGCTGGGCGAGTTCGATTTCTGCTGACGTCGCAAAGCTCAAATCGCAGCGGATCTCGGCGGCTAACGGTCGCACCCAAGCTCAACCGGGGCAAGGTCGCGGCCCCGGCACAGGGAACGATTCTCGTGACTCTTATGGTCCGGTCGTTCCCAGGAAGCCAGACGACACAGTTCTGACAATACTCCCAGTCACCTGGCCAGCGATTTCGACACCGCGGGCACTCTCGAACCTGAACGTCCTCACCGCGAATTGTCAGGGTTACTGGTTGCGTTTTATTAATCATCGTTAGTGTAGCCTATTACGATCTGCCCTCAACACTTGCCAACTGTAGCGGGACACGCAAGATGATCAGGGCACCTGATCCCATCAAGACAGCCGCATACGCAAACGCTACGACTGGCGACAGGGCTGTCCACAAGATTCCCAGTAGAACGCTCGCCACAAGGTCGCCAACACCATTGACGGCGCCCAGAACTCCGTAAGCAGTGCCGCGAACCGGCTCCCTGACCAAATCCGCGGTCATCGCACCCTCCAGAGCATCGGTCACAGCAATTGAGAAGCCCGCCAAACCGAACATCGCCAGGAGGTATATCAGGACATCGAGCTTCCACAGGAAGGCAGCCGCAAGCCCCAAGGAGGCTAGAGCGCCGACTGCGTAACCAAGGGCCAGCAAACCTTGCCGCCCCACCCGGTCCGACAGCGCTCCAATAGGGTAGGAGTAAGCGGCATAAAAAACGTTGTGCCCCACGTAAAGAAGGCCTGCAATTTGTGCCGCATGCGTTACGCCACAAGAGGGCGTGAGCAGTTGAGTGGCTGCCAGAATCAAAAACGTCCGGGCATAATCCCCTGCGCCGAAGATGCCGACGCCGAAGAGAAATCGCCGATACGAGCGCGGCATACCTTTGACGGTTGCCCAGAACCTTAAGCCGGATGAAGGCAATGGCTTGTCACGGACCAAGATGGCAAAGACCAAACCAGAGGCGACACCAGGAATTAACGCAAGGGAGAATATGTGCCGGAATGGCGAGGAAGGGTCCGCGGCGCGCGAGTGCATATGCGTCAGTAATCCAACGGCAAGAAGAGGTCCGACAATAGCGCCCAAAGTATCGCCGGCACGCTCAAAGCCGAAGGCTCTGCCAACCGCTGCTTGCGGGACGGAGGCTGCCAGCATGGTATTGCGAAGCGGGGTTCGAAAGCCCCTTCCGAACCAGCCGATCGTGCGCCCTGCAAGGATAAGCGGCCATCCGTGGGCGAGCGAGAAGAGACCGTTCGAAGTGCCCGTAAGAAGATAGCCGCCTACAGCCATCGATTTGCGGTGACCGAAGCGATCCGAGAGCCATCCTGCTCCGAGCTTCACGAAGCTCGATACGGAATCGGCCACTCCTTCAACGGTGCCAAGAACTGCTGCAGACAGACCGATCACGGTCAAAAAGCTCGGCAAGAGAGTCGTGATCATTTCGTGGCCGATATCCGATAGGAGACTCGTGATGCCCATTCCTACGACGTTTTGGTTAAACCACGCAGTGCGTGAGCTAACCGGAAATTGGGTAGCCGTATGTCGTCCCGAGCTCAACGCCGCTCCTCCAGTATGAGTTGCGCCTTCGTGCCAATTCGTCGAGCACCCACGGTGTGCTCTCCTTGGGAAAAACTCCTCCGCTCATTCGCCACGGTCCCTCTGCCACACCGATGATGTGATCAGAACTCTCCTCCCGTCGACGGCTCGCGACGCTGACCGGCGCTTGTCGTTGGATTCAGACCCGCTCACCGAAGTAGCGCAACCCAATGGCAGATAGGTGACCTCGATTCCGTACGGGGAGCTCTTCCCCTTATATCGGTCGCTGAGGGCCACGATGGCCTTGGGAGTAATCGTCAGCAGGAGATTGCCCCACGGTCCCCGCGCGTCTTGCGAAGGTCAACGGCGGGCTGAAAGAAGAACTCATTAGTGGGACCGAACTCATCGTGAGTCTGCAAGTAGTTCGCAAACTTCAGTGGCAGCCCGTGTACTCGCGTTACTCTTGCGTCCATATTTCGATCGGCCTTGCTTTCCGTCCAGCCGACAAGCAGACGGGCCAGTGCGGCATAGAGATGGGAAGCCCTGGATGAAAACTGGATCGGTAGCCCACTATCCGGTGTGACGGTACGGTAAACGGTGAACCAGCAATTCAACAGGAAATCGGCGAGGCCATAGCCCAAAAAATCATGCCGGTTCAATTCGAACGTTTGGACCTGGTTCGAATGTCTATCGAGGGAGAGCACCACTATGCGCTCCGCAAACATCAAAATCAACCTGGAGGGAACCCGCCACGAAAACAAAGATCGGGAATCCTCGGCGGCAGGAGAAAAAAGGCCATAAAGGGCCAAGCCTGCCAGTTCGAGAAAGTTGCCATATACATTTCGGAACCCGACGGGAACGTCATCCCTTTTCTCGATCCGAAAGGCGAACCTGTAGTCCCACATGTTGCTCATTTCGTTTCCGGTCGGCCAAACCTCCCGCACGAGCGGAAGTACTCCAGTTGCCGAATTCCTCCCGACTCCATCATTTTCACCAGGTCGGTCTAGACATTGGTTGGCGCCTTATTCTTGTGAATTCTTTTAATCTGTACGTCCGAAGTCGCAATCATTCCGGTTTCCATCATTTCTTCCAGTACCGGGGCCAACCGTTCGATGTTCTCGGCGGAGTCAACAACTGTGACAACGACGGGCAACTCGTGGGTCAACAAATGCGGTCGGTGGATTTGGGCCTTCTCTCCGAAACCTTCAAAGGCCCGGTATACGGTTGTGCCCGCAATTTTCAACTCCAGGCACTTCTCGACGATCGCTTCGTAGAGCGGTTTCCCTTGATAACGATGATGTTCGGAAAAATGAAGTCGCATCAGTTTAGCCGGTTGATACGTTGACATCGGTTGTCCCTCCTAAAGTTTGTCCCCGAACCAAGCGGGTGAAGTCCACGTCAGAAATCACGATCAATCCGTCTTCCATCATTTCCTCAACAGCCTCAGCTCCTCGCGTGATCTTTTCTTCGCCATCGATGACGGCAACCATGATGGGGAGATCGTGCGAAAGGTGAAAACGGCCCTGCTTGTGGGTGTGTCTTTTGATTCCGTAACCCATGATGCCGCGATAGACCGTGGCACCTGAGATGTCCATCGTGTGCAGGCGTTTGACGATGGCATCGTAGAGGGGTTCACCATGCCAGCGGTCAGCTTCGCCCATGTATATCCGAAGCAGCTTGGCCTTGCCGGTCTTCTTCTGATGGGGTAACCTGGGTTCAGCCTTCTTCTCTTGCCTGGCGATTTTGACGACCGTTGTGTCCTGAACCTCGATCACGCCGTCGGTCACCATTTCATAAAGGGTCGGCAGCACTTCCTCCACTTTGTCTGCAGATTCCATGAATTCAATGCGGACGGGAAGGTGCTCGCTGAGCAGTTCCACCTTGGCGGTATGCATAACCTTATGAACACCAAAACCCGCCATGGCGGTGTAGGCCGTAGCCCCAGCGACCCCCTTGTGGATCAAGTATGAGAGAATCGCCTGATAGAGCGGCGTGACGTTATGCCGCGTGTCCTCGTTCAGGTAAATGCATACTTTTTTTGCCGGCCCCTTCAGTAGCATGAGTCCTCCAAAATGGGGGAAGACCTAACGGTGACCAGCGATCGCCGCGCCGGTCCGCACTGCCAGATAACCCATAACGACACTGGCGGTGATATTCAGCAGCCCGAGCCATTGTCCACCGTCGCGAATGGCCCGATAAGACTCGTACTCGAAACTGGAGAAGGTCGTGTAACCACCCAGAAAGCCGACCACCAGCGCCAGCCGCCAGTGCGGATCGAGATGCCACGTTTCCGTCAGCAGTGTCATCAGGAGCCCGATCAGAAACGAACCTGTAACGTTGATGACGAGCGTGCCGAGAGGAAATAATCCGCCGTACCACGCCATGATGGCAGCACCCGCTACATAGCGAGCTACGGCGCCCAGACCTCCTCCTACAAATACAATCAAATAACGCAACCGATGTCTCCTCCTTCGTGTCGAGTCTTTGCCCGCAGTTCACTAGATTCAGTCGCGGACAGCCAAGAATCCTCCGACTTAGCCTAACGATATTTGTGCACCGGTGATGACGGCGTGGACGTTCTTCACCGCCAACGGCACTCAGGGCATGGCTGCGACTTTCACACATGCATGGCCTTCAATGTGTCGATTTTAGGTTGAGAATCACCAGGAGGAGTTTCTAGAATCTGGTAGGCTCCCGCGGTGAATCCCACCGTAGGAGTCATCGGCCGCTCGGAGCGACAATAGGCGAACTCCACCACCCTGAAACGTAAAGGTAGCACACGGCATAGGAAATTTCCACATCTGAAATTTCGCGCTGTCACCAAGGAGTTCCGTTCGCAAAGGCAAGGCAAATCCGCGCTCTTCATATTCCTTGGATAACCCGATCGCGCAGCAAATGATACGTTGCCGGCGTCACCAGTAGTGACGAATTATGGATATCGCCACGCCGCCGACCACGACGATCGGGAGGGGGGCAGCATCTGGGTCCCAGAAGCAAATCCCCATGCCAAGCAAGGGAAGAACACCAAAATTGTTCCCAGCGCGCCATGTCCTCACGCTTTAATTCCAAGGTGGGTGGAAGGTGTCGAAGAAAATGCTTCTGCCCAAAACTCAATACTGAGTTTGTATAACGGCGTGTGACCTCGGCCATTTCGCGGAATCGAGGGGAACAGCGCGGATCCTGGTTAAATCCAATCGAGTAATCATGATTTCCGCAAACGACGACGGACGCCTTCGCCCGCACGAAGTCGATCACTGCCCCTGGCTCTGCACCGTAATTCACCAAGTCAACCCAGAACCCACATTTCATCGTAGGTCTCTTTGAGCGATGCCAAAGCGTCGACGTTCCCGTGAATGTCGGAGATGATCAGTATCCTCATAAAACGGTATGAGCGGCAGTCGCAAACGGCCATTAGTTAGCCGTTAACCGCTGACCACAGTATTGACGTAAGTTAATGGAAACGCCGCATAGAACTTGGCGGCCTCCACCAGATGGTGGATGGGGATGCATTCCATAACGCTGTGCGCCACATCTTCCTCGCCTGGCCCGAAGCCGATGGTGGGCACACCCATCACTCCCCTTGAGCCAACGCCATTAGTGCTAAACGTCCACTTATCCACCACTGGCGCCTTACCGTGCAGGGCTAAATAGGTGTTTACTCCCGCCTGCACCAGCGGATGATTCTCTTCCAGGACCCAAGTGGGAAAGTATTTTTCCATTGGATACTTCAAACCCGTATAGCTGGGAACTTCGTAGGTAAGGATTTCCACCTCGGCGCCCTGGGCGCTGGGCAGGGCCATCACTTCCGCCACAGCCGTTTGCTTGGTTTCGCCGGCGGTCAATCGACGGTCAAGGTGAATGGAGCAGGCGCCGGGCACCGCGCACATCGAAGGTGAGATTGACCGGATATCCGTGACCGCGATCGTCCCTTTGCCTAGGAACGCGTCGCTGCGCAATCGTTCATTGAGCGCGGCAATTTCCCGCACGAGTGGGGCCATCTTATAGATAGGGTTGTCGCCGCGAAGGGGAGCGCTGGCATGGCAGGAGCGGCCGCGGACGCGCACTTCAATCTCCATGCGCCCCCGTTGACCACGATAAATCTTCAGGTTGGTGGGCTCGGTCAGCACTACGCAATCGGCCGCGATGCCATCTTCTTTCAAAATGTAGACCCAGGCCAGTCCGTCGCAATCCTCTTCCTGAACCGACCCCACGATGTATAGCGCATAATCGCCGGACAAGCCGAGTTCCTTGATGATCTTCCCCGCGTATACCATGCTTGCCATACCGCCGCGCTGGTCGCTGGATGCACGGCCGTAGATGATGCCGTTTTCCACCTTGCCTTTGTAGGGATCCCACGCCCATTCTTTGGGGTCACCCACGCCCACCGCGTCCGTGTGCGCATCCATCATGATGATCTTCCCGCCGGAGCCGATGCGGCCGAGTATGTTTCCCATGGGGTCAATGCGAATCTCATCGAATCCGACAATTTCCATCTCGCGGCGAATTCGTTCGATGACCGGTTTCTCGTGACTGCTCGCGGCTGGGATGGCCACGAGATCGCAAAGAAAGCTGACCATTTCCCCTTCGTAGGCCTGGGCGAGTGCGGCGATATGCTCGCGATTGCGCAAAATGATCTCTGGCGGGTTGGTCATGAGTTTGAATCGATCTCCTTCCAAAACTGTCTGATACCGATTAGAACGGAAATGCGGAATAACATGGCTCCCGACGGGGCGGCCGCATTTGGATGGCTACCCGGCCCCGATGAATTGCTTCTTCATTTCCTTTTTAGGCCGGTACAGGATCACCCGGGCCTTCTCCAGTGTGATCATCCCGCCATCGACCATTTCATCTAGCCTGGGCAAAAGTTTCTCTATTCTCTCCGTGTATTCGACAACTTCGATGATGACGGGCAAATCCTGCGATAGACGGAGGATCTTATCGGTGTGGTAGCGGCTCGACGATCCATACCCGCCCACGCCCCGAAGGACAGTCGCGCCACAGAACCCTTCCTTGCGAAAGAGCTCGATGATGGCTTCATAGAGGGGCTTGCCATGGTATCGGTCAGACTCACTAACGTGTACCCGCATGAGCGTCCGCTCACCCTCGAAGCGCTGGTGTTCCATGGGGACTTGTTCTCGCATATTTCGCCGATTGGCCGTTTCTTCGCAAGGAAAGGAGGCAGTGTTGATGGAGCGCGGCAAAGGGTTCGCGAACCCCTTCCCTGTGAGGCACCCTAAATGAAAAAACTCCTGAGCACCTCTCGGCCTCTAGGAGTCATCAACCCGCTGTCACGGGTGGTTAGGGGCGAACTCCATCACCTGAATCGCGCAATATTATATCGCAATTTAATGAGTACCCAAAGCCAAATCACCACATGGCTTCCATCCGCCTTGGACACCCTCACATCAGGCGGGCGAGGAGAAGCACGAGAAGCAGGCAAAGCAGCACATACCCGACGTAAGCATTTAGCCTTCCGTGGTGCATTCTGGCAAGCGCGGCTGCCAGCATTCTTGCGCCAGTTTGGAGAGGCCGATACACGAGCCGGTCGAGGACGTGCACTTCTTCGGCCTCTCTGCGGATGGCCAACCTAAAGTGCTCGGCGACCACTTCCCGGCTATCTTCGACCTCGCCGGGGTGAAAGATGGCGCTGAAGGTGACGCGAACAGGGTTTGAGAAGCCCGTTGCCGTGTACGTCTGCTCTGGCAGCAGTTGAGCCAGTCCGCCTGCCCAAACCGGTTTTCGCACCCTCTGCCTCCGCCGCGCCAGTCTGTAACGGAAAATCAGAACCGCGGCCCCAGTCAAGCACACAAGCACCACGAACATGTAGCTTGTGGACATGGCAAACACCACCGGGTTGCTCGTACCACCTCGGTGCATGACGACTAACCCGAGTCCCGGGAACACCCGTCTGCCTATCTGGGCGCCAAGGTCGTGAAATTCACCCACAAAGGCCCCCGGAATCGGTGGTGTTTCGCTCTCGGGCGCAAAGAACGCGGGTACCAGGGCTGAAGTGCTGTCAATTCCAGTCAATTGCTGGACTGGCCCGCTGAGGAGGGGAATCACATAAGTCGGCAGAATCCCGAGCAGCAGGCACAGCACCGCTAGAATGCCCATGGCGAGCCGCGGTGAGCGATGGGTGCGGGCGGCGGGCCGGACGGTTTCCGTTCGCGGCATTCCTAGAAAGCTCATCGCGTACGCCTTGACGAAGCACGTGACGGCGAGTGCTGCGGTCAGGGCAAGGGCAGCTCCGCACAGAGCAAAGACAACTTTGACCCCAACGGAACTGAGCACGGCACTTTGCAGGAGCGTTTGAAGCGTTAGCCACTCACTGACAAAACCATTCAAAGGGGGTAGGCCGGCAATGGCGAGAGCGCCCACCAGGAAGAAGGCTGAAATCACGGGCAGCGGTTTAATCAACCCGCCCAGACGATCCATATCGGATGTGCCCGCCACCGAATCCACGGCCCCGGCGCCGTAAAACAGGAGCGATTTAAAGACGGCGTGATTCACCATTTGATACAGGGCCGCAATAAACGCCATACCCGCCAACGTCGGCGCGTGTGAAGCGGAAAAAACCATGCCCGCACCAAGGCCTGCCACGACAATGCCCATGTTTTCGATCGAGCTCTCCGCCAGCATCCTTTTCATGTCGTTTTCGCGGTTGGCATACAGGATGCCCACCAGCGCCGTGACCGAACCGATCACCAAGATGACCAGGCCGGGAGAGACGGAGGAAACCGGTAATAAGTCTCCGTTGACCCGGATGATGCCGTAGATTCCGAGGTTGAGCAGTACACCGGAAAGCAAGGCGCAGACATTCGCCGGGGCCGCCGCGTAGACTCCCGGGACCCAGCGATTGAAAGGCACGAGGCCGGCCTTTACCCCGAAACCAAAAAAAGAAAGCAGAAAAACCGCCCACCGCAGCCCAGTGCCTGCCAGTGCTGCCGCAGCCCGGAGAGCATCGAAAGTAAGTCCACCAGAGATCCTGCCGAGGAGCAAAAAGGCGATGATAACGGCCACAAATCCTGCCTCGCTCATGGTCAGCATTTGATATCCAGCGTCCCGATCCTCCTGGGATCGCTTTTGGCAATTTACCAGCAAAAAGGCTAGGATGGACATCGCCTCCCAGCCGATCAAAAAGAGAACCGCATCACCGGCCACAAGGATGGTGGTGACCGATGCAATGAGGAAATGGAAACCCACGGCAAAAGCCCTAAGGCTAAAATCGCCGGAGTATCGTTCGAGGTACTGACGGGAGTAGATGGCGGTCGCCAGTACCACCAATCCTGTTACCAGAAGGAAGAGCCCTGATAGGCGATCGAGTGTAATGGTAAGAGACCCGAGGTTCGGAATGGTCCATAAGGGCACCTCGAAAGTCGTAGTTGCTGCGAGCCCTTCCACACCGAAGGCACAGAGGACGAGAGACGCCGCGGAGCCCACCCAGGCGATGACACGGGTACTTTGACTTGCGGGCAGAACGAGCGGCAACAACACTCCCACGCAACAGAGCAGGAAGAAAAGTATTATTAACGTCTTCGCGTCGATCATGCTTGGGCTCGGTCAACCTCCCGCAGTTGGGCTCGATATTGCATAGCGTGCGAACCGGCAGTACGCACAGATAACCGGTTGCGGCGCACCCGTTGTGAAATTCGCGTTTTACGTCCCGGCTATCTTGGGCGCAAACGCTGTGCCATCCTGCGCGTGCATCATACGATCTCCCATTCTTCAGACAACATTTGTCTCGCGCCGGTGCGGGAGGTACGAAATCACAGGACGCGATCTAGAAGCAGGACCACGATCAGAATTAAAGCCGGACCAAAAGAAAGACGATCTTGAACGTGGGTTTGATCTAGGAATAAGACCACGAGAAGCGTACCCAGCACATAGGCGGCGTAAGCGTTGAGCCGGCCGTGATGCATTCGTGACAACGTCCCGGCAACCGCGAGGGCGCGCTTGGCGAGTGGTTGGAACAGCAGACGATCCAAGACATGGACCTCTGCAACCACCCGCGTGAGACGCTGGCGGAAGTGGCCGGCAATGACCTCCAGCCTCTCTTCCGATAGTGTGGGATTAAAGATCGCACTGAAAGTCACGCCCACAGGATTGGAAAATCCTGTGGCGGTGTACGTCATTTCGGGCCGAAGTGCCGCCAGTCCTCCGGCCCAAGCCGCCGACCGCGCGCTCTTTGACCTCCGGCTGACGAACTCTCGAACCACGAATACCAGTAGCGCCGTCAGAAGCAAAAGGACAATCGACATATAGGTGGTCGACATGGCGAATATTACTGGATTATGCGTGGAGCCCCGGTGTAGGACCACGAGGCCGGACCCCGGCACAAGTCCTTTCCCCACCTGAGCTCCCAGGTCGTGAAACTCATCGAGGAATGCTGGCGGAAGCAGCGGGCGCTCGGGCGCGCTCTTAAAGAACGGAGGCACGAGCGCCGCAGACGCACCAGTTGCCCCGACGGCTTCGACGACCCGCCCCAAGACCGGAATCACGAAGGTGGGGACCACTCCCAGTAGGACACAAAGAGCGGCGCTCAACGCCGTGGCAGTTCGGATGGGAGAAGAGGCACGAGCAATCTTGTAGGTTTTATCGGACCTTGGCATGCCCAGGAAGCTCATTGCATACGTCTTGGCAAAGCAGGTAACGGCCAAGCCAGCCGTGAGCGCCAGGCCTGCCCCACACAATGCGAAGACCACCTTCACGGGCCTTGAAACCAATGCCGCGCTCTGCAACAGGCCCTGGAGTGTTAGCCATTCGCTTGCGAACCCGCTGAGCGGAGGGAAAGCGGCGATGGACAACGCTCCAATCAGAAAAGTCATGGCGATCCAGGGCATAGGCTTGATGAGACCACCAAGGCGGTCCATGTCGCGCGTTCCGGCGTTGGCGTCGATCGCCCCGGCACCGAAGAATAGCAGTGATTTGTAGATCGAATGGTTCGTCATCTGATAGAACGCGGCAATCCATGCGATGCCGGCCAACACGGGCTCGCGGACGGCCATAAAAACCATCCCGGCTCCAAGCCCTGCGCCGATGATACCCATGTTTTCAATTGAGCTGTTGGCCAGCATTTCCTTCATGTCATTCGCCCGGTTGGCGTACAGGATGCCTGTGAGTGCGGAAACGGTTCCCACCAGCAGGACAAGCAACCCGGGACCTACAGTTATAGGCGGCATCAAGTCCACGTTGACCCGCACGATTCCGTAAATGCCCAGATTGAGCAACGCTCCGGAGAGCAGCGCTGAGATGTTCGCCGGAGCGACCGGGTGAGCTTGGGGCAACCAGCGATTGAATGGCACCAATCCTGCCTTCACGCCGAACCCGAAGAACGAGAGCAAAAAGACAATCCAGCGGGTTTGCCAGCTGATGGACGCCAAATGCACGCGCATCTCAGCGAAGGCCAGGGTACCCGATGAACTCTTCGCCATGATGAGGAAAGCCAGCGTCACGGCTACGAAACCGGCTTCTCCCATCGTGAGCATCTGGTAACCAGGGCCCGCGACCTCCTCGCGTCGTTTCTGGAAGTTGACCAAACCGTAGGCGAACAACGCCATTAATTCCCAGCCCACCAGGAAGGTCAACACATCGCCAGCCGTGAGAGCCACCACGACAGCCGCATAGAGCGCGAAGTAACACGCACATAACGCCCGTATGCTGAACTGGCCCACATACGGGCGAAGATAACCCATTGAGTAAATCGAGGTGAGAAGAAAGACCGACGCGGACACCAGCAGGAACAACCCGGACAGCCTGTCGACCGAGAGGGTGAGACACCCTAGCGGTGGTAGTGGCCACAGGCTGAGGGCGAAGCCATTCTGCCCGGCGATAGCCAGCGCGCCGACCGCCAAAATTACCAGCGACGCAGCCGAGCCGACCCACGCGAGGCCCTGGAGCGCACGCCGCTCGGACAAAAGGACGGCCGAAAGCACACCAATACCGCTCAGTACAAAAAAAGCTCCGAGTAAGACTCCGAGACTCACGCGGGAGCTCCTACTTGGGCAACGTTCGTCGTAGCCACCGGATGCTTCCGCCCGGCGGCGACGAGGAGCCCGTGCAAGATCGCTAGGGGCGGAGGAGGAGATCCCGGTACTTCTATATCCACAGGGATGGTCCCGGCGACGCCGCCTCCCGAAACAAAGCTAGCACCGAATACACCTCCCGAAAGCGCGCATGTTCCCACTGCCATTACGAGTTTGGGCGCCGGCATTGCCTCATAGGCTTCGAGCAAGGGGATCTTCATGTGGTCCGTCCCCGAACCGACGACCAGAAGAATATCGGCCTGGCGCGGCGTGGGCGTGATGAAAAAACCGAGTCGATGCATATTGTAATAAGGGTTGTTGAGTTGCTTGACTTCGTTCAAGCACGCGCCGCAGTCGCCCGCGTCGACCACCAGGATGTGTAACGACGTCGAGAAGACTTTGGGCCATGGTGGGGCTGGAGCGCTTCGACCAAAAGCATAGCCGGCCCACTCATAACCGGGCTGCCAGTCGAGCGGGAATTGGATCGCCCGGGAACATCGGAAGCAGTGTACGCACCGGCGGGGTTCCACGCACAACCTGCCGTTTTCGAGAGCAATAGCGCCGGTCGGGCAAATATCCACCAGAAGGCGCCCCTGTTCATCGGTGACCGTGTCGCGGCCCAGCGGCAGGCCCGGTGACACGCCGGCTTGAATCTCCTCATGCGCAGGATAGCGAGTAGTTCTTATCCCGGATTGGATACCTTTGATGACCCACTGACTCATGGCAGACAGTCCTTCTACCGGTCGTTCTCGGCGGCGGAAAGGCCGAAGGTCGCCAAGATGATCGGAAAATCCTGAAATGCGAAGTTCTCGGCCGCAAGGTGAAAGCCGTGCCAGTTGACAAACGAGGGCGTAATCGGGTGGTAGCGCTCAATCACCCCCCCGGCGCCCAGACGCGTCCAGTGGAACGTAGCGCCGCGAGGGGATTCTACCCACCCCAAAGCCACCCCCGGCTGAAAGGCCACGGACGCCCAGACCTCGCCGGATTCCAGAGCGTTTGCGGCTTGCTTCATTAAGTTCACCGACTCTGCGGCCTCCGCAAATAGGACGCGCAGTCGAGCGAATCCGTCCCCTTCCGTCTCCAGCGGGACGCCGAACGCAAAGCGCTCATAGCCCGAGTAAGGCTGCGCCTTGCGCATATCTCCCTTCAAACCAGAGGCCCGGGCAATCGGTCCCACTAATCCGAACTGGCGAGCGTTCTCCTCCGAAACAATCCCGACATCTTCCAGGCGATCCAGAAAACTGCTGGAATATCGCAGTCGTCGCTCCAGATCTTGGAGGTTTGCCAGTATTTCCGTAGCCTTCTTGGACGCTTCGCGGCAGGCGGAATCACTGAAGTCACAACTGAGCCCCCCGGGTATCACGAGTCCAAACAGGTACCGATGTCCCGCGAGAGAGCAACTGAGCCGAAGCAAATCCTCTTCAAGGATCGCCGCTTGGTTTGCCGCGACTGTCAATGCGGTCGACTCGCAGATCTCCTGAATCACTCCGGCGTGGTGGCGAAATCTCTCGAGTTCGGCGAAAAACACCCGCAGAGTTCTCGCCCGCGGAGGAACCTTGACGCGGCAGACGGCCTCCACCGCTTGGCAGAAGGCAAACGCATGGGAAAAGGCCGTGGTGGCTGCAAAACGTTCGGCCAGCAGCAAGCATTGATTCACATTCTGTCCCTCGGCGGTTTTTTCAATGCCGCGGTACTTGTAGAAGAGTCGCGGGAAGGCGCGAATCACGTCCTCACCCACGGTTTCGAGCAGGAAATGTACAGACTCGGTCACGCCGGAATAGATCGGACCCACGGGCATAACGAAGGCGCCGGGATCCTGCACAATTCGCCGGGGTCGCCACTCGGTATCGGGCGCCCTCGCGGCGAGCGCGGCACTTTCATCGAAATCACGCCGCATCGGATTTACCGCTTCCTGCCACAGGTTGTCGTGAAGCACAAAATCGCCGAGCCTCGGATGCCCTTCAAAGTTGATGCCGAATAGGTCTTCGGCCTCCCGCTCGTGCCAGTCGGCGGCGTGTACCTGCAGGCTGATGCTGGGGATGGTTGTCGCGTCAAGCGGCTGCCGGAACAAAAGATGGGTCCACCCCGGCTCCTTCCTCGCATAGAACAAACAACGAAATTCCCATTCCGTCTGGTGCTCTTCCACAATCAGGCCAGCGAAACGGTAGCGAAGATCGACCGCGAGCCACTTGGCGATATCGGGAAGAATCCCGGAAACAGTGGGGCGCAGTTCGCAGACGGGTTTTCGACGGTCCACCCAAGCCTGGACCTGCCCCGGCCACCGGCGTTCGGCTTCTGGCGCCATTTGAGTCACATTCAGCACGAAATCAACCCCCGATCAGTGTTGCCGCCCGGCTCAGGAGCGTGTACACGGGGCCTGGGACGTACAGGCCGAGCATGACAACTGGGATCGCCGCGAGCGCGAGCGTAAGTGAACAACTCCACGGCATCGCGGGCACGACGCCCGTATCTTTCGACGTACCTTCAAACACCATCCTGTTAATGTGGAGCAGGATGCCAAAGAAGGCGACGATCAGAAAGGCGGCCAATAACCCCGTGACGAGGTATCGGCCTTCGCCGATCCCCGCTTTGAGGATCGAGAATTCACCCAGAAAGACCGCGAACGGTGGCGCTCCGGCAATCGCCAAGGCACCCAGAAGAAGCGCCGAAGCTACGACGGGCGAGCGCCGCATCAGCCCGCGGACCGAGGCGATGTCGCGCGTCCCGGCGACAATGAGGACGGCTCCCGCCGCAAAGAAACAGAATGACTTGGTCATGGTGTGAGCGAGCATTTGATACATCGCGCCGTAGTGCGCCGCGTGCCCTCCCAAGCCTGCGGCCGTCAGGATGATCCCCATATGCTCGACCGTCGAGAACGCGAACAGGCGTTTGTAGTCGTGAACCTGAAGGAGGAGGAAGGCCGGCACGCCGACCGAGAGGAGCCCGAAGCTTATCGCCCACCGGTCGGTAGTGCCTCCCAGGGACGCGCGCACAATGGGCATTAACCGAAGGATGACGTAGAGCACGGCCGTGGTTTCAACTCCGGAAAGCAGGGCGCACACCGCAGTTGGCGCCTGGCTGTGAGCGTCCGGCAGCCAGGTATGCAAGGGGACCAAGCCAACCTTCGCTCCAAAGCCGACGAGAATGGTAAGGTAGGCCACCCGCACCACGGCCGGCGCCATCTGTGGAGCCACACTCGCGAGTCCCGCCCATGTGTAACTGGATTGCCCGGCCATGTGCATGGCCCAGAACAAAATCAGAAAACCAAAAAGCGCAATGGCAGCGCCCGTGAGGGTCAAAATGGCATATTTCCAGGCTGCTTCCAGGGCCTCGCGGTTGCTTTCAAAGCCCACCAGCAGCACCGATAGCAGCGTCGTAAACTCCACCGCCAGCCAAGCGACGCTGGGCCCAACCACGACCGGCACAGCGACCATCGAAAAGATGAAGAGGTTCAAATTGCCATAATAGTGGTGCAGGATGGAGGGATTGTGGGTGGTTCTCTTCATGTACCCGAGCGAGTACAAGCTGGACAGAACTCCCACTGCCGCTACCAGCAGAAGAATCAATATTCCCAGGGAATCGACCTCCAGCCAGCCCGGCACCGCAACATAAGTCCCGTGCTCCAGAACCTGGCGCGTAATGACCAGGGTGAGACCCAGGATGGCAACCGAACTCGCCAAGGTCACTGCTGGCGCAACGCGCCTGCCTATCGCAGGTATCCAACACAGTATGGCCGCGATCAGTGGAATCACAAGGATGCCTTCGACGGTCATTGTGGTGACTCCTCCTTGAGTTCCTGAAGAGAGCCCACTGCTGTCGTGCCAATGTGCTCATGAATGGCGCGCGTGAGAACGCCGATCACAAAAACCGCAATGAGCACGTCGAAGGCAACCACCAACTCGATAAATAGGTGCAAGTCTGGCACGATCGAGAGGCTGGTGAAGAAAGCTCCGTTCTCCATGCCAAGCAACCCGAATAGTTGAGGTACCGCCTCGCGCCGCACCGTGAGCGAATAAGCGCAGAGCAACAACACGGCAAGTCCAATCGGGATGTTGACCCCGGCCGCCGATCCTTTCGCAAGTTTGACGAACGGCAGGCTGAAAAAATACGCGCTGATCGTTATGCCCAGTGCAATGAGCAGGGAGATGGGAATGTTGAGGACTTGCGAAATCTCCCGTCGAGAAAGGACCTCTTCAGGGACCGTGCGCCGGAGCAGCCACGGGATCAGTATCGGCTTGTTGATAATATTGATCACCGCAATCGCCATAAGGTGCCACGACCATGGATGAAGTCCGATTAGGAAAGCGGAGCTGGCCAGGAATATGGATTGCAGCACGAAGAAGCGCAGGCATCCCTGGACTTGCCGTGTCGCTACCATTCCGAAGGTACAGAGAAGAAACAGTCCGCCTGCCAAAGCGTTAAATTGGTAAGAATAAGAAAAAGGTCCCACGGCTTCCGGCATATTTCTCCTTCCGGCAGGTCACTGTGTAAACAACCATGTAATCATCGCCGCAACGGACGTGATGAAAGCGACTCCGAGGAACTCGCTGATGCGAAAAAGCCGCAATTTGGCGAGCGAGCTTTCCACGGCGACGAGAGCCAGCACAAACACGAAGATTTTCAGCAGAACCAGCGGAATAGCCAACAGCACATCGCTCACGGCCTGAGTTGAGGCCAGTCCCCAGGGAGCCACCAGTACATTGAGGAAGATCGTGATCAGCACGAATAGCTTCATCTCGCCGCCCCATTTCATAAGCGCTGCGGCGGGCCCGGAATATTCCAGCCCTTTGGATTCGTCGATCATCGCGAGTTCAAAGTGACCGGAGGGGTTGTCGACCGGAATACGACCCCCTTCCGCCAGGATCAGAATGAAGAAGGCAAGCATGATCAGAACATGAGCCGGCTCGAAGAAGTTTGAGAGTGGCCGAACCCATCGCTGCTGCACGATGTACGGGATGGTGGATCCCGCAACAAACGAGACCGTGAAGAAGACAATCATGAAGACCGGTTCGGCCAGAAACCCCACCAGGCGCGTCCGGCTTGCCCCCATCGGTCCGTATGGATTCGCCGTATCTACGGCGGCAAGGGTGGCAAAAAATCCGCCCAGCGCCAGGACGAATCCGCCACCCAGCATGTCGCCCATAAATGCGAAAAACAACGGATAGCTGGTGAGAACGGGGATCAGCGTAGCTACGAAAATGGGTACCACGAAGACGATGTAGGGAGTGAACCGGAAGATCCAGGAACTGTACTCGGAAATGACCTCGTCCTTGTGAAACAGTTTCCAGATGTCCCGATAAGGCTGAAAAACACTCGGCCCGCGCTTGGACTGCACGATTTCCTTGAGGCGGCTGATGACCCCCGCCAGCAGGGGAGCAAAGGTCATCACGACTAATACTTGGAGCAAATTGAAAATGATTCGGGCAGCCATAAATGGCACCAAAAACAAAAAAGGCCCCCACCCACATTAGAGGTAGGAGCCATCAGTTCCTTCGTATCCGGGAACGTTAGCGGTGGCGCTCCATCACCAAAATCGAACCCTGATCCTAAACCATTGCTGGGAGCTTATGCAATAACAAATTCTCAGCATCTCAGCGGACCGGGTCTTAGTCGCTCCGCAAGGATTCCTCGTGGCGCTTACGCCTCCCACTTTCTGAATGGTCGCGCGTGAATGTGCTTTATCCCTGACATCACATTGGTATCTCAAAAGTGCAGAGCGCAAATCGGCGGCGGGTGACTGGGCACAAATGCCAAAGTACCCTGATCAAGCAGTTCGGCCGTGCCGGGCCAGCTACGCCAAGCGCTGTCGCACGATGTGCGCAGTCATCAGGAGAAAAGGTGTGAATTCCTATTCGTGCAGATGCGATACTGCGCGGATTCCGTTTTGGGCCTCACCCGACCCCGACGGTCGGGTGAGGCCCAACTGCATTCTATTCTAACCACCAGGACGTGTACGTTTCAATCCTCACCCGACCCGAAGACCGGGAGCTATCCGCGGGGTTCGATGATCGCCCACAGCCCACGCAGAATTCCGATGTGGTACGATACCATGCAAGAAGAGTTTTGTGCACCATTGCGATTCAATCGTTACCCGAGGCGAAGGGCGGTTGCTGCCAGAAGGCACCGGGAAACGGATTCTTCCGTTACGCCACGAAGCGCGTCAGAATGACTCCGGATGGCAGGCTCTGGTCGCTCACTCGGACGTCGTAATCACCAAATGCGCGCGGCACCGCAACCGCGTCGTTTTTCTTCACTTCAATTCGGTCTAACAGTACGTGGGCCGGGGCGCAGCCCTGCGTATTGGCGTGACTGAACACATACAATCCACGGCAGGCCATTAGGCCTCGGCTTGCCGAGCGGTCGAAATCCCACATCATTTGTAGCGCTTCCCAGAAGAGGCGAAGGTCCTCGTTGGTAAACCCAGTTTCTCTAGCTAATAAGGGATTGTAAAAACCGTACGACTTGTAGAGGCCGTACGGGATCAAAGCTTTACGACCCATCGTCCCGGTTCGCGCCTCCTCTTCCTCCCCTGCATCGAGCGCATCGCCTCTATTTTCCGATGCCACCCGTGTGATTCCAAGATCGAGCGGGAGAACAGAGTCAATGGAGCGACCGAACGTCAACTGAAGAGGTCCGCGCACCTGGCCGCAGTTATACCCCTCAACTTTCCGTCCCACCAAGACGGCGCCAAACGACCGCACATCGTAATAGTTGGAACACATCCATTCTCGCGCCTTCGTGGGATTGTCACCCGACTTCGCGCCAACGGCCTCGTAAGCGCGCTTTTTGTGGTCAGCGAGGTAACTGCGGTTTTCAACAAAGATTCTAAAGCGGACGTCATCGCTGCGGGTCGCACTGACGTAATTGCGAACCTTGCGTTTCAGGCACACGTCGGTGACCAATCCCTGCATGGTTTCGGGATCGACGCGAGGGAGGTTGCCAGTGTCAGGATCCCCATTGGGGTTGCCGTCGGTCACATCGAACAGGAGCACGAACTCATGGCGGCGCTTAGAGTCATTACAAATTGCATCATCCATGCGGTTCACATTCTCCATTGGGAATATCGCCTTTTCGCTCCCCATCTCTAGCCTCCTTCGCGGCAATGGCGGCGATCGCTGCCGCACGGTCGGCAGCGCGCTGGTGATAATAACCAAGGCTGAAAAGGCCTTGTTCCTCCAGACTCAGAGATTTCGGGAATGTTGGGAGCGGGGCCATGACTTCCTCTATGCGGCGCTGTAAAGCCTCGAAAGTCCCTCGTCTCTCCTTTCTAAGCTTCGCGAGGTGAGGTCCGGCCCCGCGGACTAGCTGCGGGAACACGGAGCGGGGGGAAACTGACGCGACGCCGAAGAACCGCTCCCTGACCGTCGCTTTTACACCTGGTAGGGCGGCATGCTGTATGTTTTCTAGCACGGCCATGAGCCGACCACAGAGATAACCGGGACTGTGTTCCTTAGTATCCAGTTGCTCCATCTGGCCCTCCGAATTCGACTGGCTATGGGAAAGCAGAACCATCTTGACGAGCGCGGCGCGAGCCCGCGTTACACTCCGTTCGACTCGATTGCGATTTACGGCCTCGAAGAGAAGTCCCTTAGGAATTGCGCCGCCTTTGAGCGCGACGCTCACAACTGCTTGAGGAACACCTGGTGGAAGCCGCCGGCGAGCTTGACTCAGTATGCAAGTTGACAGTGCGAAAAGGCTGAGAGGTTTCCCCTCATGTCCGTCCGGTTCCACAATCTTCTGCAGCAAGAAGTAGCGGCAAAGGTTGCTTTTCGCGTCCCCCAAGGTGGTATTGGCCCATTCTCGCACCACGGCCCTTGCACCATTCGCAGAAAGGGCTGCGGCATATAATGGGCTAGCGTCGAGTTCCACACCCGAGGAGCACCCCCCAATTGTCAGCGCCTTTACCATATCCGATTCGGGGTGCTCGAACACCGAAACCACATCAAGGCATCCCTCCTCGTGGGTCCAGATTACAAAAATAAGGGGATCAATCGTGATATGCGTTGTCGGGCACTCAATTAACGAGTTCAGCGCCTTGCTGAACCGCTCGCCGCATTCCCGACAGGTAGGAGCGTTGAGTGAGGCCTCGCGGCCGTATGACTCAAAGGCGGAAACACCAGCGGAAATCAGCGCGGTGCCCGAAGACTGCCCTCCCGGAATACGTTTTATCCTGAATGCCAATCGCTTCACAGCCTGTCGTGGGCACCCGCAGATGAGGCACTGCGCCAAAGCGCTTGCGCTCTTTTCCAACATTCCTTTTGGAGACGGCCCGGCATTAGTGGAAGCCCAAAAACTCCTGACTGAATCCAAGTCAACCGGCAACAATCCTTCCACTCGGAAGGTAACAATATCCGCAGCGTCAAAGGCCTCGGGCAGGACGACTTTTTGCTCTCCGCAATTCTCGAAGAAGTGCAGAACCGCTGTAACGATTGCCTCTCCCGTGGATTCTGCACATGCCCGGACGAGTTTGACGAACTCGCGATGGCACTTTGCCACACGTGCAGGTTTGCTCTTGGGCCGGCCGATACCAAGCACATATTCACCATTGTCGGCGAGAAGCCTAGGGACCACCCCAGAGGACCGCCCCACGTGAGGCGTGTAAAACTGCATGCCTCGGTCCTTCATAGGCCTCGAGTCGCTTGAACTGGACGTGAAGTCCAATAGGTTTCCTCCAAGATCGAGATCCAAAATCCAGCGGACTTTCGCCTTGTTATACATTGGTGGCGGGATCTTGAGGCGATGAGAATATTCGCAGAGTTTTTGAAGCAACATCTCTCTTACGCTCACTCGGTCTGGACGTCGATCTCCGACAAATGCCCACCGGGATGCCACAGCCATAATTCAAGGATCGCATGTGGATTCAGCAATGCCCTTCGCAGTTCGTTCCGAGTATAGCTTGGGCGGGATGATCAGTTTCCCCTTCTCGAGTTTGGCAGGGAAAAACTGCGGCATGCCGCGCCCCGAGCCATCAGCGGCATATTCCATGTCGAAAAGCATCAATCCTAGGTCATCGCTTACCTCGATAGGATGCTCGTTGTTGTCCGGCGGGCCAAAAAACGCGGCGAACTCCCTGCAACCGAGATAGGGTCTGTGGTGGCACTCCCCTCGACTGACACGACGTCGGAATTGGTCGCGGTATTTCGCCACGTCGTCAGTTGTATGCAAAGCGAGAATAGCTTCTGCTTTGACGAGATAGGCAACGTCACGAAGTCCGAGGGTGTGGCGCTGAGTGCGATCGTCTTCAGCGAAGTAACCACCACCTTTCGCGGCCCGCCGTCGGGCGGTGGAGATGAGAACCTTGTGTTTGACCTCGTTCCGCACGATGGAAAACTGCCGGACTTCACGGAGAACCCAAATCTCTCGGATTTGCCAGGAGAATTCCGGCTTCCAGAAAATTGCTTCCAATACCCCACGCGCCGCAGAGGGAGTCATGATTGAGTAACTAACCCGCTCTGCCTTCATTTCCGGTCTCGTGAAGCAAGCATACGGACCCCAAACTTTCACTTCCACGGGTGGGTAGTGAGGCATGGCCACAGCCTTCCTCCAGGCTCACAGCGACAAGCAATTATAATGCAGGTTATTCATGCTCCCTCTCCTAAATTGACTGCACTGAATATTGCGTGTAATTTGCATCGTGATCAGCCAAGACGAAACCGCATTTCATCTTTACCCTTACGTGTTGGCGATCTGGTCGGTCGTCGGCAGTCCCCAGCCCCAAGTGCGCACGCATGGGAACAACCAGGAGCGCGTCTTGTGTGGAGGCTTGAACCGGAAAACCGGACACCTCGCCAGCCACTAGGCCGCGACGAAAAGCGGTGCGCATTTTGTGGAATATCTGGAAACCATCTGGCATGACTATCCCAACCAAAAAATCCTGATGATCGCCGGCAACGGCGGCTTCCATCATACGCAAAAAGTGGAGGGCTACGTCAATGGACACCGCGACAGTTTAGAGATCCAGTGGCCACCTCCCTAGTGTCACGGTTTGACCGACATCGACCGGACCTGGAGACGGTTAAAGGCCAGCAGTCGCATTCTTCTTGGTGATCTCTACTCTTTCAGCCAAATGCGCAATGATTTGGGTTTTTGTCATCATTTGTCCACCCCTCTCCTGTTTCAGTCTCAGCCTAAAAGTTGGCCATGTTAAGACCGGGGCCTCCCCTGTATATGTAAGAGGTATCAACGGTCATCAATGCCTGCCATTTCCCGTGATTTCCTGACCACGGTCAAGACGTCGCCACCGGTCGCCAATTCTCCCGGAAAGAAACAGGTCGCGTCGCTATAATTCTGCACAGCTCTCTGCTGGATGGTTTGGCTTACCCGGCCGACGCAGGGTCGCGCTCCCCTTAGGTCAAGGGCTTAGTTCGTATCCGGAGCAGGCCATTCCTCGGTCCTCCAGTCCCAGGGTGCACCTTCCGCGTCAGTGTGCCCGGGACTCGTCACACGTAGTTACCCCCAGAGCCACAGCCCTGCGGATCCTTTTGGCCCAGCATTGGGTGTTGCTATGCCCTCGCAAGCCAAAGATGCAATTGGAAACATCATGTTGAATCCGCCCGCGGCCTTACGCTGTCGTGTACACCTTTTCCATTTGCTTTTTCACAGCAGCTTGCGCGGCTGCCAAGCGGGCGACAGGCACTCGGTACGGCGAACAGCTCACATAGTTCAGGCCGGCCTCGGCGCAAAACTCGATCGAAGAGGGATCACCACCATGCTCGCCGCAGATACCCACCTTCAAATCCGACCGCACCTCGCGGCCTTCCTTCGTGGCGATCTCTAACAGCCGGCCAACACGCTTGTGATCAAGCACCGCGAACGGGTCTGCCAGCCAAATCTTAGCTTTCACGTACGCGTTGATAATTTTGGCGCAGTCGTCACGCGATATTCCGAGGGTGGTCTGTGTAAGGTCATTCGTTCCGAAACTGAAAAACTGAGCTTCTTGAGCGATCTCCCCCGCCGATAGCGCCCCGCCGGGAAGCTCAATCATTGTGCCCACCAAGTACTCAACGGTCACACCCTTTTGTTCAAACACCTCTTTGGCAACCCGGTCAACGATCTCCTTTTGCTCCTGAAATTCCTTCACTTCGGCCACAAGTGGAATCATGATTTCGGGTTGTACTTCGTTTCCTTCCTCCTTGCACTTGCAGGCGGCTTCGAATATTGCGCGTGCCTGCATTTCCGTAATTTCCGGATACATAATCCCCAGCCGGCAGCCGCGCAACCCAAGCATCGGGTTGAACTCGTGGAGTCCTTTCACCACTTCCAGCGTTCGCTTGAGTTCAGGGAGTTTGGAACTGTTTATCCTCGTCGCTTCGAGCACAGCGATCTGAACCATCAACTCTTCCCGTTTAGGCAGGAACTCGTGCAGAGGCGGATCAAGCGTACGAATCGTCACGGGCAGGCCGTCCATGGCCTTGAACAGCCCGAAGAAATCGTTGCGCTGCATGGGAAGCAGCTTTGCGAGCGCTGCACGCCTCTCCTTTTCGTACTTCGCGGCCTCTTTGGGATCCTGGGTGTCCTTACAAGCCATAATCATGCGCTGCATGTGTGGTAGGCGGTCCTGGGCAAAAAACATGTGTTCCGTACGGCACAAGCCAATGCCTTCGGCTCCGAACTGACGTGCAGCCAACGCATCACGGGGTATATCGGCGTTAGCGTGCACGTGTAGCTCGCGGGCGTCGTCAGCCCACTTCATAAATTCCGTGAAGATGCCACTGTGCGGGTCGGGCTCAACCAAGTCAACCTTCCCCAGAATGACACGCCCTGTCGAGCCATCGATCGAAATCCAGTCGCCCTCCTTGATGAGATTCGCACCTACCTTGACCTGCCGACGCTTTTCGTCCACCTCGGCCGCCCCGCATCCTGCTACGCACGGCTTCCCCATACCACGTCCAACAACGGCTGCGTGAGAGGTCATTCCACCGCGCGATGTGAGAATGCCTGCCGCCACTTCCATGCCATGGATATCGTCAGGGGTCGTTTCGCCGCGTACCAGAACCACTGGCTGGGATTTCCCTTTCGCCACCGCATCATTGGCGGTGAACACGACCCTGCCTACAGCCGCTCCCGGAGAGGCGGGCAACCCCTTGGCAATAACCTTCAACGGCTTCGACTCGTCAAGGACCGGATGGAGGAGTTGATTTAATTGCTCGGGTTCAACTCGTAACAGACCTTCCTGTGGCGTCAGCACCCCTTCCCTGACCATCTCGACCGCAATGCGCACCGCAGCAGGACCAGTGCGCTTGCCGTTGCGAGTTTGCAGCATGTAGAGTTTTCCCTCTTGAATGGTGAACTCGAAATCCTGGACGTCCTTATAGTGCTTCTCAAGACGGGTCGTGATCTCGTGGAGTTGGTGATAGACCTCCGGCATGATTTTTTCGAGTTCCTTAATGGGGACCGGGGTTCGCAAGCCCGCCACCACATCTTCACCCTGGGCGTTGATGAGGAACTCACCGTAAAACTCCTTGGCGCCGGTCGCGGGATTGCGCGTAAAGCCTACGCCGGTTCCGGAGGTCTTTCCCATGTTTCCAAATACCATACACACCACGTTTACTGCTGTTCCAAGGTCGTCGGGAATTTTGTTCAGACGGCGATAAGTCTGTGCACGCGGTGTGTACCAGGAGCGGAAGACGGCTTCAATCGCCATATTGAGCTGTATCTGAGGGTCTTGCGGAAAGATTGTGCCAGCTTCTTTGCGGATGACTTTCTTGTATTTGGTGATTACGGCCTTCAGGTCATCGGCCGTGAGCTCGGTGTCGAGCTTGGCACCCCCTTCCACCTTCTGCCCGTCAAACACGTGGTCAAACTTGTCCTTGGGTATCTCCATTACCACATTCCCGAACATCTGGATGAAACGTCGATATGTGTCGTAGGCAAATCGCGGATGACCCGACTTCCGGGCGATGACCTCCACAACCGTGTCGTTCATCCCGAGGTTGAGAATGGTGTCCATCATGCCCGGCATCGAGAATTTGGCACCCGAACGAACAGACACTAGAAGAGGACTCTCCCCGGCACCGAGATTCTGTCCGAGCAGTGCCTCGAGTTTACACAGTGCGGCGTCCTTCTGGGTAAGAATGGTGGCCGGAATCTGATTTTGATTTTGGAAATAGAGTCGGCAGGCAGAAGTTGCAATCGTAAATCCCGGAGGGACGGGCAAGCCGGCATTGGTCATCTCGGCTAATCCCGCCCCCTTGCCTCCCAGAATATCCTTCATGGCCCCGTGGCCATCAGCCTTGCCACCCCCGAAGAAGTAAACGTATTTTTCCATGCTTGCTCCCTTTCTATGCTAGTTAAGAGTTATGAATTAGCTTGCCTTTTGCTCCTTCAGCAAAATGTGCACGTCCACCGCTAAGGCGTCCAGGCACAGTTGCAGATTGATATTGCGAGCGTAAAGTCGATAGGCTTCGTCCAAACCGGATTTGAGGGCCTCGATACCATTGAGCCGGAGTTTGGGTGCCCAATTCCTTAGGCGTTCGATCACGTCCAGATTCGTCACTTCAGAATCTGGTTGCCCTTCCAGTATTCGCATTAAGTCGCCGAGCAGCGAGTAACCGATTCGGAGTATCTCCTGGAACTCCTCGCGGCGTTCGGCCAGAGCCCGGGTTGATTCGAAAAGCAGCTTCCAATCGGGCTCTCCGCTAACCCTTGTGGCGCGATCAAGCAGACCCGAAAGAAATTCCATCCAGGGCTTGCGTTTATGCTGGAACTCATCAAGGTTGAAATCCTTGGCCCGGGCGACACTGCCTGCCGTGAGCCGAGCCACCAGTGGCTGTTGGGCTTCAGGAACACGGCCCTCGTCTGCCAAAATTTTCATCACCGCCGGCTCGTCAACCGCGGTGAACTGAATTAGCCGGCACCTCGAGCGAATTGTAGGCCGCAACTCATAGCGATTTGTACAAACCAACACCAGCGTGGTCGTCTCCGGGGATTCCTCCAGAACTTTCAAAAGCACATCCACAGCCTGCCAGTGCACCGCTTGCGCCTGATCGATGATGAAAACTCGGCGGGACAATTCGAACGGGTGCGTGTAGGCGACGTTCCGAAGTTGTCGAACCTGCTCGATCAGGATGAACCGACCGAGAGGTTCGATCACCTGGACGTCAAAGTAGACGAAACCTTCAGTGCGCCTTGCTACTTCCTTCAGGTCTTTCCGCAGCGCTAGATCGCTCCGCGCCGTGTCAAGCATCACTTGGACCTTTAGGCAACGGGTACACTGCCCGCAAAAATCATCCAGAAATTGCTCACAGTTCAGAGCCTTGGCAAACATCGCCGCCAGTGTTTTCTTCCCGACACCGTCGGGACCGCCAAACAGCAAGGCGCCAGGAATTCTTCCCGAAGCCAGGATATCCCGCAACACTTTTACCGCCTGCGTGTTGCCGACGAAGGAGTCGAAGCCCATGACCTCTGGCCCTAACCGAGCGCGTCTTCGCAGAGAACTGCGGCGTTTGACACCGCCTTCCGCTGCAGGGCTCCGGCTTTCTGCGTTACCTCCCAGGTAAACTCAGGCTCCGTGCGTCCAAAATGACCGTACGCGGCTGTCTTCTTGTAGATCGGCCGGAGAAGATCCAGAGACTGGATGATGCCCTGCGGAGTCAATCGAAAGTCCTTGCGAATCAATTCGACCAGATCGTGGTTATCCAGACGGCCGGTCCCAAAGGTATCCACCATAACCGAGACGGGCTCAGCCACGCCAATCGCGTATGCCAATTGCACCTCAGCCCGTTGTGCGAGTCGTGCGGCGACAATATTCTTGGCAATGTGCCGCGCCATATAACTGGCCGATCGGTCCACTTTGGTCGGATCCTTCCCTGAGAACGAGCCGCCGCCGTGATGTGCCGCCCCGCCGTACGTGTCAACGATGATCTTTCTCCCGGTCAGTCCGGAATCACCAACGGGTCCGCCCACAACAAATCGTCCGGTGGGGTTGATATGGTACTTTGTCTGACCGTCCAGCATGCGCGCCGGAATCACCGGCTTGATGACGAACTCGCGAATGGCTTCGCGAAGAACATCAATAGTTACGCTTGGCTTGTGCTGGGTAGAAACCACGATGGTATCGACACGAAGCGGAACCGCGCCGGCATATTCGACAGTGACCTGAGCCTTTCCGTCTGGGCGGAGAAAATCCAGGATCTTCTGTCGGCGCACTTCCGCCAGACGTTGACACAATTTGTGAGCCATCATGAGAGGAAAAGGCATCAATTCATCGGTTTCGTTACAGGCGTACCCGAACATGAGACCCTGGTCGCCTGCCCCACCGGTTTCGACCCCGATGTGGATGTCATGGCTTTGGCGAGTAAAGTTCACATGGACGGTGCATGTATCTGCAGTGAATCCGGCCTCCGGATCGGTGTAGCCAATGTCCGCGATGGTACTCCGGACCAGCGGCTCAATATCCAACGGGGCGGACGTTGTGACTTCACCGACCACGTACACAGCCTGGTCCTTAACCATAACCTCACAAGCGACTCGTCCGTGAGGATCGCGCGCCAGGACAGCGTCAAGGACTGCATCGGAAATCTGATCACACATCTTGTCCGGATGGCCTTCAGTGACTGATTCGGAAGTGAAAACGTAAGGATGATCGTTTGTAGACACGCCGAAACCTCCCTCGGATTTGACCCAAATCTCCAGCGCGGGACGCGCCCCGCTACCTGCGCAAAGCCTGTATCGGATGACGCCTAACGACCAGGGATGCCGCGTCACGCCTCATTTTCGTTGTGTAAAGGGGGAACTGCCGGGGGGTTGCAGGACTCCTACAGCAATTCCGCCGTAGGAGTCATTGGCCGCCTTGCGCGGCTATAAGCGAACTCCACCGCTCGCCAACTTAGGATACAGCACAAGTCTGGCTCCCGCAACAAAAACTATTCACAAAAAACTATTCACACAATTCCGCAAGAAAGTTCTTTTCAGGATGACCAAACTTGACCATTGCCTCTCTTCAAGTCACCTCCAGGGAGTCATCTCGATGAGAGATCTCTCTCAACTTCGTCAATAGGTATGCAATCATATTGTCTAGGAAATAAGCGAGCCTGACCAATTTCGGATCACTGGACGACAACACTCTTGCGACTCTGATAAATCGGGCTCCGATACGGCTGGCGAATAGCCCATCCGTCAGGATCTTGTCGCCAATAATAATCATCGGCCGAGTTTTGTGGCACATCGGCATTCCTCCCAGCACTTTTCGGCTAGGCTTTCGGTGAGGTGTATCGATGTATTCGAGACCCAAACGTTGGGCGAGCGCTCGGTTCCGCACGCCATTTTGATGGTTCGAGAATAGGTAAACTTTATTGCGATTGGCCAAGCTTTGGATGGCTCCCAGGACGCCGGGAGAGATCTCGCTCTTGGCATCGGGCGTAATCGTGCCGTCGATATCAAGAATGATGGTCGACGCGATGATTGGTTGTGTGTCGAGGAACTCAAAGGGCACAACTCGTGGCCCAGCGTGAACAGCGGCGTGGGAACGGCTCGCGGCAAGCTTCACAGTTCTTCATTCTCCGGCACTAGGCAATAGAGGGTTCTACCGCCGGGCAGATTCACCCGACTTTCAATCTTCCAGGTTCGCCCATTGAGAATATACGTATCAGAGTATGAATCGTAGGTCCCTCGCAGGTGGATCCGGCCGAGCACTCGGCCATCATTGGGGTCAACGGAGATCTCGTCGTAGAAGCCATGCAGACGCACCTCTTGGAGAACTTCTTCGGGGAGTTCCAAGGCGCCCTCTATCGGGGCCTCCTGCCATGGCCGATTGAGGATATCACTCATCTCACACCACGCGAAGCTCGGTGCCCAGGAGGGCGGCTGAACACGCGCGACTATGAGCCTGGCGGCCCGGCGGATTGTGTGCCCATGCACAATGTAGGCTATAACGGCCCTAGCACTCGCAATACTGCGCCGGCCAGTGCCATTGCCAGTCAACCGGGCCGGAGGAGAAACGACGCCCGCTAATGCGAACATGCCACCCGAAGAAACCACACGCGCTCGGAGGAACAGCCCGTGCGGCCCAAGGGACTATTGACAGTACCAATCGGTTCTCGTCAGAGGTAGGTGGCTGTCCCCCTGATCAAGCTTGCTGAGCAAAACCTGATATAAATTATATCGTCCGGTGCCGAATCTGAAAGCCGCACCCGACATATAAAGTCGCCATACTCGATACGCAACATCGCCAACTATGGCACGCGCTCGGTCCGCTTTCGCTTCGAGTTGGCGAACCCAGCACCGTAGCGTCAGGGCATAGTGTTCACGCAGGTTTTCAACATCCCGTACCTGGAATTGGCGTTCCTCTGCCGCTCGGAGCGTCACGTTGATGGGAACAATCTCGCCATCGGGAAAGACATATTTTTCGCCAAAGCTGGGTCCGTTTCCCTGGAAACTGGAGGATGTCCCAATCCCGTGGTTCAAGAACACCCCGCCGGGACGCAGAAGCCGCCAGGCGCGGCCAAAGTACTCGGGCAACCGAGACTCCCCGACGTGCTCAAACATTCCAACGCTAACTAGCTTGTCATATCCATGCTTCGAGTCCAGGTCACGATAGTCGCAGACTTCGACCTTGCATCGGCCTGACAATCCTTCTTTCTGAATCTTTTCGCGCGCCCATTCCGCCTGGGGAGCGCTCAGTGTAATGCCAAGGGCTCGGACACCATAGTTCCTTGCGGCGTGAATGAGCAGGCCACCCCAACCGCAACCAATGTCGAGAAGTGTTTCTCCGCCCTGCAGCCTGAGCTTTCTGCAAATGTAGTCCAGCTTTCGTGATTGTGCTCTGTCCAAGTCATCTCCAAAGGTTTCGAAGTATCCACAGGAGTACACCATCGATCTATCCAGCCACAGAGAATAGAACTCATTCGAAATATCGTAGTGGTATGATACCGCGAGGCGGTCGCGCTCTTTGGAATGCAGCATCCCGCTCACCGCGGCTCCGCCCTTGCCGCGCTCCGGATCTGGATCGACCGGCAATTTCGTGAGCAACGCGCCGAAACGGAATTTATCGGCGATTCCATACTGGCGCGTCATGACGAAGTCAGCAAAATCAACCGCGGATTCCACATTACCTTCAATATCGAAATCACCGTACACAAACGCCTCACCCAACGCCAGTTCGCTCGACGATGCAAACATTCGCCGCAAAGCACCAGGGTGTCGAATGACTAGTATGAACCGTGGAGACTTCGTCTCACCCCAAAAAGTTCCGTCCCAAAGTCTTACTGCGAATTTGTAGCGTTGATACCCCGCAGTTAGCTGATCCAGAAAACGAATGCTGGCCAGAACCGATTGGTCATTTGAAACGATGGCGTATTCACTCACCTCGATCGGCCTCTCAATTGGAATTTGAACCGCCGCGCCTGCCGTGTCACGCAACCGTCACCCCGTCACGGGTCTGGTGAGAAGCGGCCGATGCGCTTTCGACGTTCGCCGGTGGTCATTGGTACTTCCGGGTGCTGCGGAGTCGGCTCCATCTTCCTCACCATGTAGGAGCACGGTTTCGGAGTGGGACTTTGGTGTCGCACGCGCCGCAGCCATGGAGTTAACAACTGTTGACCAACGAAGGGCGTATGGCTTCAGGCCGGGATAGACCGGCCACGAGAGAACCGATTCGCCATTTTTCCCTTTGAGGCAGACCCGCATCGATGCCCGACGCCCATCCCGCGGCTCCATCCAATCCACTAGTCGGACACGCTGAATCGGAAGATAAGTCATTTCAATCCCGAATTCGCATGGTTTCCCCCTGTTTACATCAGTTAGGACCACGATACCCGATATGGTGGCGAGCATCAGTAGATTGGGCCATCGTTGCCGTTGTGTCCCGCGATGATCCATCGCGGGTTGGAAGAGGAATTCCGAGAGCGGACGGCATTCATCGTGGGCCTCGAGAAAATTCATGAGCTTTTTCGGGAGACCCGGTAGTGGGAATTGGACCAAGTTAGTCAGTGTCTCGTCCTGTGGTTCGAGCCATTTGCGAAGAAGCCGTCCCAATTCCGTGAACTTTCCAGCGGCTTGCGAGGGAAAGCGGATCTGTACGCCCTGGTCGCTGGAAGCCCTGGGGTACAAGGTAAACCAACAATCCGCTTCGAACTCCGCTTGCCCGTATCCCAGGAGTTCTTCCGATGACCAGTCGAGCGTCTGGACCTGATTGGACCGTGTTTCGAGCGAGAGCACCATGAGGTAATCGGGAAACAACAGGATTAATCTCGGCGGGAGCCAGTGTGAAAATAAGAAACGGCCCACCTCGATGGCTGGAGAAAACACGGCAAAGGCTGGCCGACCACAAGCCTCGACCAAACGCCGGTGGGCATCCTGAAATTCTCGAGGCACATCATCCATTGCCTTGATATAAAATGCAAATTTGCAGTCCCAAGCGTTACTCATCTTCTTTAACCTCAACCAACGGCTACCTTGTTCGTTGCAGGCTTGGCCGCCACGCGGTCGATATCGTCCACTACTCGCCCAAGTTCCTTCCGGAGGTCCGCTAGGTATCCCACCAGGGCCTCGGGAATGCCGCTCCGTTCTCCAAGACGAACCAGCTCCTGAAGGCTTTCCTCCATTCTTTCGACTAAACATGAGAGCTCCTGGCGGGAGTCTTGATTGGTTCGGGGAAGCCCGAGGTCCCAAACGGCTTGTGATACCCGTGAGCGCAGTCGACCAACGATGCTCTGCAGCCACTCCGCATCCGCATGCGATAAGGGCTGCCGGCGCACAAGGCTTGATTCGAGAGGATGAAAAAACTCCAGAAGGCGTCGGGAGAATTCTTCCCAAACGCGCATCTGAGCAGCCATAAGGCGCCGATCCTCGTCGGAAATTTCAAGCCTTAAATTTACCGATCCAGGCATAGCGGGCTCCCTACCAGAATTTAAGAACCGGTACGTGACGCGCCCCACACGACAACATGGCACTGCCGTTCATCCTTCAAGGCCCTTCATGCTGCCCGGAACCCTCTCCCACGTAATAACGCGGCCCGGGCGTAACATCTCGTCGATCTTTGGAAATATCTTGTCGAGGTGGCTTCCTGATTCGAGCACTTCAATCACCAGCGGCAAGTCAAGCCAGATTCCGATTGTTTCAGCCGTATGGCGCTTGCCCAAGTGATCTGTCGACGTGCCGTCGAGCTTCGCCCCACGCAATACGGTCACTCCGCTTACTCCTTCGCGCCGGAGTAAGAGCAAGAGAGCTTGGTAGAGGGGGTTGCCTTGCCACGTATCTTCTGCGGTAATATGGATCCGCATTATTGTGGCGTTGCCTTTAACTCGTTCGGGTCTTGAAGAGGTTGCAACCCCTATATCTTGGTAGGTGCTTTCAAGGGAGGATAAATGAGACATAATCGGGCTCCTCAGATCGAGCAATTAAACTCACGCTACTCTATGTAAGGCGCCCAAAATAAAAAAACCCCTGAGCGCCGCTTGTGCGTCAGGAGTTATCAACCCGCCCTGCGGGTCGTTACGGGTGGACTCCATCACCCCATTTATGGCCTTTGTACCATAAGCCGAGAAACCAGTCAAACCAAATAAATGCGAAAACAGCGCTGAGGGGTTTCGGGACGCAAAGCCGACTCGGCATCCGACGTTTCGCGCTCTACCGAACCCGACGCTAAAAGTGTCACGAGCCTCTGGAGCGAGGCCACCACCCCGATCGCCAACTTCCGCCACAACCTCGTAACCGCCCATTTTCCATGCATCGTTTTGGTCCCTCAGCCTGAGCCTTCGACGGCGCGAATTTCAGCCAGGATCACCGTGATATTGTCTGGCCCGCCGTTTTCGTTGGCGCGCCCCACTAAGTGTGCGGCCTTCTCTTCGAGCCCGATCTCGAGTTCCAGCGTCTCCACTATCTCTTCCGGGGAAACAACCTTGGAAAGTCCGTCGCAGCATACCAGGAGGACATCGTCAGGCTCCAAATCCACTGCCCCCATGCTGACCTTAATTTCCTCCTGTGCCCCCACAGCCTGGATCAGCAGGTTCTGGAGGGACGCATCCACGGTGGATGCGCTTTGACCCTGCCTGGACAGCTGGCTGCCAATGGTTTGATCCTGCGTCAAGAGAATCAGCTTTCCGGCGCGGAAAAGGTACGCTCGCGAGTCTCCGATCTGCGCCAACTCGGCACGCGTATCGTGTATGAGCACTGCCGTGAGGGTTGTCCCCATGATCCGGCCTTCGGCGTAACTTTGTGCGTGGGCATATAGCGCTCTATGCACCACCTCGATCGCACTCCGTAGGGCCGTGGGCAGATCCGCTTGGCCGTTTTCCGGAGCTCGAATCCGGTCGGGAAGTTCCTTGGCGAGGTTTTCACAACACATCCGGCTGGCAACTTCGCCGCCGAAGTGCCCGCCCATTCCATCCGCCACCGCCAGCAGCAGGCGGCCATTCACGGTCGTGAATGGCCCCGGTTCGGAATTGGGCGGAACGGCGCTTTCATCCACAGGCAGTACCAGATAATAATCCTGATTGTTGCGGCGGTGGCGGCCAATATCGCTGAGACGGGCTACACGCGTGCACAACTCAACGCAGCGTTTGTGCTCAGTCTGTATTGACGATTGCTCCGGCCCTTGATCTGGCATGAGGAAGACTCCTTCCCTATTTGTACGGAGGACCCTACTGTCTCCGGATTTTGCGACCGGTGCAGGTTAACTAACATTTCGGAAGCCCCACGCAGGTTGACCCCTCCGGAGAATCATTGTTGGCAATATCATGGCTACCACCCACGAGGGCGCCCGTGACTTTCGAGGCCGCCCGCCAAATGCAATGGGAAGAGAGCGCGCCTTGATTGCACGAACCCAACGGGCTTAACGTCGATCTCCGTCACGGTAATATTCACCGCCTCTATGGCATCACCGATTCGAAGGATGCTCGCCTGGGCGACCGCCTCTTCCACATCCAACACCAATCTCCGAACGTTCATTTTTAACCTTCCTTTTAACGGTCTTAGCTGGAAGCGCGGCATATTATGACTTTGACTCAAAGCCCTGTCGTTGCACTTTGCTGTAACGGTCGAGCGCGTCCTGAACAATGGAGAAAGCTTTGTCGGCGGCCTGAATTTCCTCCACTTCGACCGCTTTGCCCTCCAGTTGCTTATAATCTTGAAAGAAGCGCCGTACCATGAGGAGGCGGTGAGGCGGCATTTCGGCGGCTTGGTGATAGCAATTGAACTCGGGATCGCCGGTAGCAACAGCAATAATCTTGTGGTCCTTCTTGCCAGTGTCAATCATGGTCATCAACCCTATCGCGCGTGCCTCCATCAAGGTCAATGGGGAGACGCTCTCCTGGCAAAGAACCAGAACGTCCAGCGGATCATCGTCTTCTGCTAAAGTCTGGGGAATAAGGCCGTAATTCGCGGGATAATACACAGCCGAGTACAATACCCGGTCCATCCTGATGAGGCCGCTCGGTTTATCCAGTCCGTATTTCACGCTGGAGCCCAAGGGAATCTCGATGACAGCATAAAATTCCTGCGGTGTGCCTGGGCCGGGATACATATCGTGCCATGGGTGCATTGTCATACACCTCCGCTGCAATTGCGATGAGCTTGATCTGCAAGTTCGGTCCCGGGACGAAACGGTTCTCGATACGTTTAAACCGCGACGGTAGAACCCGCAGGCACAGATGACTTCAGCCCCGGTTGCTCAAACACCTCGCGATAGAGATCTTCGCCATAACTGGTTTCCAGTGGCTCCCCCACAAGTAGTCTGAACGTTCGACTCCCGTCGACCTTACGTTCCGCTCGCAAAAACATGGCCGTCTTCAGATTCCGTTCGAAAAAACCACGCGCGAATTCGTAGAGATGCGTGACAAAAAGTACCTTGATGTTCTTCTCCAGCAGTGCGGTTACGATCTGCAGGGCAATCCCCGAGCCCTCGCGCTCATTGGTTGCGGCAAATGACTCATTGAAGAGCACCACTGAACCCGGAGTGATGTCGTCAACGATTTGGCTCATCCTGACGAGTTCTTCGTCGAATTTCCCGCTTTGCATCGTCACGTCCTCTTCCCGCTTGTAATGGGTAAATAGACCTCGGCAGAGTTCGGCTTGAAATGCCTCAGCACCCACGAACATCCCGCACTGCATCATCACTTGCGCGAGACCGATGCTGCGAAGGAAAGTTGATTTGCCGCCTTGGTTGGCACCCGTGATAATCATAAGACTCTTGCCGTCGGCATCGATCGTGTTCCCTACAATTCGGGTTTCGATATGGAGCGCCAAACTCACGTCGTAAAGCCCACTAAAGCGGAGCCTCTGCTCGCCAGTGGAAGCAGGCGTCGGAAAACACACCGGTTCTTCTTTCGCTGACAGTCGCGCATGCAAGTTCAGGCAGCCCACGTAGAAAGCCAGTTCCGTTCGCAGCATCTCAAAAAAGCTCAAAACATGGCGCGCAGATTCCGCAAGCGCGATGGCGACCCGGCTGACGGCCTTGGCCCGCATGCCCGAAAGAATGCGCGCGCCGGTTTCGTCACGCTCCGCAAGCTGAAAGGTATATCCCGGGGGCTTTTTGCCAAAGAGTCGCTGGAGCCAGGTGAGATCCTTATCTTGAGCTTGACGCAAGACGTAGTTGGTGCTTTCGTTCCACACGCCCAATTCAGCGCTCAGCAGCAGGCCCTTGCGGAATCGCAGGTCGGCCAGATGCCCTGTGACAATCGCCAGATAATCCTCGGCCAGTTCCTTTCTGAGCATCGCGAATAGCACATTAAATCCTTCCGATTCGAACTGGCCTGCGTGATCCTCCGCGATGGTTCTGAGCTTTCGGACCATGCCCAATAACGACTCCAGCACGTCGAGTGAGCCGTAGAGAAGCGAAGATGCGTAATGACTGTCCCACCAATGCCTCCTTGCCGTGGCGAGCGTTTCCACGGTCAGGTTGTAAAGCGCTGAGACTACGGCGGGATTTTTCACGCAATCCTTCAATATGTGCTGTCGATACATGATCGCGTCTGCGTCGTTCCCTAGCCCATCGAGAAGAGCCATCCGCGCCGCCTCGCGCAGAAACTCATCGTCGCCCGACATTGAACTCAGAAGGGTATTCAATTCCAAATCCTGCATCAGAGCTTGCTCGTGAGATGTCATTGGGCGCCGAGGAAGGTCTCTTCTGTAGGGATACATCGCAGCCCGCAGCAATTGGTCGGGATCAAAGTCCCGATCTCGAAACATTAGGAGGGCTTTCATGCTTTGATACGCTCCTTGAGCCAGTCATAAGTCACGCGATGTTTCTGGGCAATCGCAAGCGCGTATGCCAAGCCGTCGGCCGGTCTTCGCTCCAACTTAAATGTCCGAACGGCGGGATTCACCGGATCGACTGTGCTGACGATGCTGACGGTTTTTTCGTTGAACGATGCCAGTTCGTCCAGGAAAGTAACCCAGACGGCAAGCAGGTCCAAGTCGGAAACCTTCGCCATCACTTTCTTACTTAGATAGACGGCGTCCTTGACCGTCGTCGACGAGAACATTTCGTTCATGACGAGCAAACTGTTCGGGGTCGCCTCTTCGAGAATCTGGTGGATGCGAACCAGATCATCTTGCAATTTGCCTCGGAGAGTCGCGACGTCCTCTTCTCGTTCGAAATGAGTGAAGAGGCGATCGAAGAGAAAGAGCCGAGCTTCCTTGCCGGGGACCAGGCAACCCAAGCTGGCAAGATAATGCAATTGGCCGAACATTCGGGCGAAAGTCGTCTTGCCACCCTGATTCGGCCCGGAGACAACGAAGACGCGCTCCGCGCCGCTAAGGAAGAAATCGTTAAGCACAATCGCGGATCGTTCACTGAGGAGCTTGTCGGCCAAGGCGAAGTCAAAAGCCTCACGGCCCTCGACCTCCTTGGCTGTTGATGAGATTTGGGGCTGGCAGAAGTTCAAGCCGGTTCGGCGGAATTTTTCGAGGTATATCAAATAGGCAACGTAGAACTGAATCTCCCGGTCGAACCGTGAGATCGATTCATCAAGATAGCCTGTGTGCGCGTTTGAAAACGTGTCAAGGGCGCCAAATATCTCGGGGTACAGCAGCGCGACACGATCCTGCACCTGCCCCTCGATGTGGTTCATACCGTCCCATTTTTCCCTTTGAAGCTGATAATTGCCCGTCCCATCGCGCCGGAATTTGGCGAAAGTCTCTTCCACAGCGGCGCTATAATCGTTCTCTCCCTCATAGGGTCGCACCGTGACGGCGCCGTCTCGTAGATATAGACCATACCGAATGGCAGATAAATCGGATTTTATCTTCGTGCATTCCGACTGGAGATCGCGGAATCGAGATGATGCCACATAATCCGTTAGATGCTCACGGAAGGCACGCAAACCTCGCGAGCTTGGGTCAAGGGTCCTTAGATTTACCTCCAGATGCTGGACAGCGTCGCAATAGAATTCGACGGCGCTCAGGAAACAGCGGTCCCGCGCATATTTGTAGTCAGCGACTTTCTTTGCCTCTTCAAGATGCTCCCGCATCCCCCGCATCTGACGCGAAAAGCGATCCACGGCCTCCAGCAACGCTTTCTGTCCGAGATCGTGCATGACCTCCTGACGATAGCCAATTGCATCGGCATCACCCAGTGGCAGGTAATAAAATGGTGCAAGATTGTAGCCCTTGAAGTTGGCCGTAATGTTGTCAACAAGCTTTCCCAGATTCAAATCGCCGAAACATGAGGGCGGTTCAAGGATTTCCGCACGTTGGGCCGGATCCGAGTTTCCGAACAATATGCTAAAGAAGGCCATGTTTTTTGGCGGATCGGCAGGTTATCCCACCAATCGTGTCCGGGTATTTGGCTCTTCAGACGAGGGTTCTGGCGGGCGAGCAGATGCCTCCCGCAAAACACTCGCAGGAGTCATCTGCCCAACAAGCAGGGCGGTTAAGGGGCGAACTCCAACACCCAATCCGACAAAAAGACGACCTTAATTATCCCCGGTGTCGTGCAGCCTGTCAACACACGCTTGCGGGTTCAGAACATACCACGTATACCCCGGAAACGGCATTAGCCATCCGCCATTTGGGGCGCAGTCCCAGGCGTGCCCACAGAAGGCCACTACCCGATCAGGTCGCGCAGACTGAAATCCTGTTCGCGGTAGCTGTATGGCCTGGTATTTGTCCCCTCAACGCCATCGACCCGGGCTCGTGCTCGCGACGTGACCGCCAGGGACGCGTTCGTTGGCCTCCGATTCAACATGTATGCAGGAACGCAATTGCGATCACCGCGCAAGGAAGCAACCGAAGTGCTCAAAAGAACAGCGGCGCCGCAACCAGCGTGATGGTGCTCAACAGTTTAATCAGCACGTGTAAGGACGGGCCAGCCGTATCCTTAAACGGATCCCCGACGGTGTCGCCGACGACGGCCGCCTTATGCGCATCAGAACCCTTCCCACCAAATACGCCAGTCTCGATATACTTCTTGGCATTGTCCCAGGCGGCGCCGCCATTATTCATCATCAGCGCGAGCAGAACTCCCGCCATGGTCCCGACCATGAGGAAGGCGGCAACGGAAGCTGCCCCGACGGGTGTGCCGCCAGGCACTTCGGTGAAGTGCCGGAATACCAACCCGAGCGCGACCGGCCCGACGACGGGTAGAAGGCCGGGCAAAACCATTGCCTTTAGCGCCGACTTCGTAACGATATCCACACAGGTGCCGTAGTCAGGGTCGCAAGTGCCTTTCATGATGCCAGGATTCGACTTGAACTGCCGTCGGACTTCGGTGATGACGGTCTGGGCAGTCCTGCCAACGGCGCGGATGGCCAGAGAGGCAAACAGGAAGACAATCATTGCGCCGATCAAAGCTCCGGTGAACACCGGCACATGCCCGATGTCGATGGAAAAGTTCTGGATGCCCCGACCGGACTTTTCCAGAGCCATTTTCACCTCGTCGATGTACGCTGAGAATAGAAGAAATGCAGCCAGCGCGGCGCTGCCGATCGCGTAGCCTTTGGTTAGGGCTTTCGTCGTATTGCCGACCGCGTCCAGACGATCCGTTCGTCGGCGGATTTCCTCCGGTTGCTGCGACATTTCGATGATGCCACCCGCATTATCCGTAATGGGACCGAAAGTATCCATGGCCAAGATGTAGGCGCATGTCGAGAGCATCCCCATCGTCGCAATCGCCGTTCCGTAGAGTCCTGCGGCCTGTTCGGACATGTTCGGCAGCCCGAACTTGCCAAGGTAATATGAGCCCAGGATGGCTCCTGAAATGACCAGTACGGGAAGTGCCGGGCACTCGAGCCCCACCGACAGCCCGGTAATGATGGTCGTCGCCGCCCCGGTCTTGCAGGACTCGGCGATGGAAAGGACTGGCCGGTACTTGTATTCCGTGTAGTACTGCGTGATGTAGACGAAGAGGAAGCTGGTTACAATCCCAATGACACCAGCGAAGAAGAGGTAGAGGTTTCCATGAAGGAGCAACTCGACCGCCACGAAGAACCCAATAATGGCAAAGGCTGTGGTCACGTAATAACCGCGATTGAGGGCCTTCATAGGATCCCCGTCCTCTTTCGTCTTCACGGTCATCACACCCGCAATGGATGCAATCAGGCCGAACGCCCGAGCCAGCAGGGGAAATAGTATCCCCTGAATTCCAAATACCGGGTAGAGCGCTACACCCAGGATCATGGCGCCGATATTCTCAGCAGCAGTGGACTCAAAGAGGTCGGCGCCACGGCCAGCGCAATCACCCACGTTGTCGCCAACCAAGTCGGCGATAACGGCCGGGTTGCGCGGGTCATCTTCCGGGATGCCCGCTTCGACTTTTCCGACCAAGTCCGCTCCAACATCGGCAGCTTTGGTATAAATGCCACCGCCGAGCTGGGCGAAAAGCGCTACGAAGCTCGCCCCAAAGCCGAAGGCGACAATCTGCGTTGGGACTTCCTTGGTGTGTGTTGGGTCGAGGCCGCCGAAAATCAGGAACAGGATGCCCACACCGAGTAGCGACAGGGATACGACACTGAGGCCCGTTACCGCGCCCCCACGCAAGGCAATCTGAAGACCGCGGTTCAGGCTGCTGCGACATGCGGAAGCCACCCGCCGGTTGGTTCGGATTGACACCCACATTCCACAGAACCCTGCCGAAAGTGAACAGATGGCGCCCAACACAAATGACAGCGTCATTCGGAAGGCGAGCAGTCCGTCGTGCTTCCCCAACCAGTAGCCGAGGCAAATGATGACCGCCAAGCCTACAGCCAGTACGGCAATCGTCTTGAATTGTCGGTTCAGGAACGCTTCGGCGCCTGTCTTGATCGCATCCCCGATCTTCTGCATCTGCGCACTTCCGGCATCCTGACCGAGTACGTAACGCGCAAACAAGAACGCGGCGACTAACGATAGGATGCTGATCCCAAGAATAAGGGCCATGTAACCATAGCCCTCCCCCCCTCGCAACCCAGCCTGAAACAGATAAACCAAGAGAAGAGTTCGCATAGTGTTAAAATTCCTTTTCGGCCATAGATGATTTGCCTGCTCAGATAACCACACTTTCAAGTTGTCTTTCACACTCGTCCAGCTTGGATATGGCTGCATTCCGCTCCGCCAGTTGGATCTCTGCAGTCGCGAAGCTCTCTTCCTGCCGCGTGAGCGCGCTGGTAAGAGCATCGCGAATGCCCTGCGTCGTTTCGTTGAGCTTGGCCGTCATTCCCTCGAGGAACTCGGTGAGGCTCTTGTTAAGGCGTTTTTTGTAATCGAATGCGACGCGCGTGGCATTCCGCTCCAATTCTGTTTCTGCCTTACGCAGCAAGACGCGGAGCAAATGACGGCGAAAGAGGCCCCCGGGAAGCAGTAGAGGGGCGTTTCCAAGGCCCCAATCGAGCACTGGATCGGTAAAGTATCCGCAAGGCTCCAATTCCGCCAGTTCTTCTGTGGCGTCGAAAGTTCCCACGGAGAATCCGAAAAGCGAGCCGGCGGTCTGGCGAGCCCCCGCAATGAGCTCATTCACACTTTCTGCAAACCTGGTGGTGGCTTGCCGAAACTGCTCGTTGGCCTGGTCTTCAAATTCACTCCGCCAGCCATTGAATAGTCGTTCGATCCGCTCCTTCAAGAACTTGTCCATCTGAGCAGTCAATTCCTTACGCCCTAACCCTGCATGATCCTGCCAGTCCCGCCGGATCTCGGTGCGGAGCGGTTCCACCATGGCCTCCGCAAATCCCATCGCCTCCGACTCAAACGATTTGGAGAGTTGCGCCACGCGGCTCTCGAGCAAAACCTGGCTGTCCTCCCTCTGCTGTTCGGCGTGAGCCAAATGCTGATCCAGTTCGGCAAGCTTTGTCCGCAGCTCCTCCAAAGGCATTTGGGCGGCTCGAATTTGCAATTCATTTGAAAGCCGCAGATCAGCGATCAGCTTGCGGGCGTTCCTGGTGATCGAGGCGTAAAAAACGAGGTTCTTTTCTGACATTAGGAACTCACTGAGCTGGTCTTGCAAGCTCAGGAAGCCGCTTTCGGCAAGCAGCGCGTTGTCGCCCTTCTGCTTGGCCTCCAGGGCGAGGGCGGCGGAAACCGCAATTACCGAATTCCCGCCGCTCGCAATCGCCCCTGGCAGCGAACGTCGCGTGAAATCCTTGACCTCATCCAGTTGGTCACTGGTGAGCAAATCCGTCTTGTTGAGGATGACGAATACCTTACGTACGTGCGAAGCGAGATCGGCTAGAAACTCGATCTCAGTATTCGTAATGGGAGGTTCTGGAGAGGTGACGAATATGGCAGCGTCAACTTGCGGGAGGAAATCGTAGGTGACTTGTGTGTTGTGGGTATAGACGCTGCCGATTCCAGGCGTGTCGACTAACGCCACGCCACCCCGCAAATATTCGCTTGGGAAGGACACGATCACGTGGCTCACCTGCTTGACGTTCTTGGGGTTCGCCTTTTCGGTCACATAGTCGCCGAGATCGCCGACGCCAATAGTGGCCCGCCGTCCTGATTGAAAGACGACTTCCGCACCGGGGTGATCTCCATATCGGAGTATGGTTACGACAGAAGTCAGCGGCAGGATGGCCACCGGCAAAACTTCCGCCCCGAGCAAAGCATTTAGAAAGGAGGTCTTGCCGCGCTTGAACTGCCCTACAACTGTAAGGTAGAAGCGGTTCCGCTCCAGCTTCCTGCTGAGGAGTGAAATGCGAGATCGCGCAGATTGTGCTTCACGCGAGGCCGCAAGTTCGTCGAGAGCTGCCAGTACGTTGAGGAGCGTTGCGCGGGTGTGTGCAGCGCCGTCTTTCGAAACAACTTTGCCTTGAGACCGTCCGTCAACAATGAGTGACATGCGAGCCGCCCTCAAATGAAGGTGCCGATGATTGTTCTTTGGTGGGATTTACTGAAAGAGGATGCCGGCTCCTGCAGCTTCCCGCCACAGGAGTCATTGGCCGGTATGACGGCGTTGTGCGAACTCCACCGCTCGCTTCATTATATCCGATTGCAGCCCGGCTTCCAAAAGGCAAGCTGGAATGCCAACCTATTCAGAAAGAATAGGTTAGCTACAGTTGACGTTCAATGTGCCTGGACTTGGGCAAGACGCCGCGATTGTGTTTACTCCCCTTCTGCGTGAATCCGCGCAGCAATCGAGCGTGCAATTGCGACCGATCTTAGGCTCATTTGGTCCTCTTCCGCAGACTGCCTGATGGCCTGGTTCTTTGGGCCTTGGCCTCAGCTTCAAGGTACGCCTCCGAAAAATGGGGACGAGGAGCAAGCCATTCGGCCAGATTGACGAGGTGGCTACGCTCCAGGGCGGCGCGCAGCTTGGGGTTCTTGAGGCCGCGACCAAGAATCGAGCAGATCACTTGCTCTGCGTCCTCCATTTCAAAGCACGTGTTGAAGGCCCCTTCGTTCGCGAGGCGATCGCGTAAAATGGCTCGAATGGCATATCGAACCCGGTAAGCGTGCGCTTCGGGGTCATAGACCCTTGGTAGATACATCACAGTCCCGCAAAAGACTCGTGGCTGGTCAGCGGCATCGTGATCGTGCTGCCCCGACCTTGACCAGACTCAAACCTTGAATTTTCAAGGGAACCGTGAGGAATTGTTCTGAACTCGATCCTACAGCGATTCCGCCATAGGAGTCATTGGCTGCTCAAAGCAGCGTCGAGCGAACTCCACCGCGCATGCTAAGCATACGATGTCCTCAAAAGTTAATCAAATGGGCCGTTGTGGAACGGGGCATTGAGCCTGGAGGGTGCCATGAGCCACACGCGATGGCCGCGCCGCTGGCAAACGGCCTGGCGGCACAGGCGTATGGGCTGTTCATGCGATATCGGATATTACTTACCTCTTATCGCCATTACGCCCTAGTGATCACGCTCATCGGCACTCATGGTTTGCAGATTGCCCTGTCCAAAGATTTGCACCTATGGTATAAAGGAAATGAACAGGGTGATGGAGTCCACCCTAAACCACCCGCACCAACGGGTTGATAACTCCTGGCAGCCGAGAGGCGCTCAGGAGTTTTTTCATTTCGGCGCCTCGTGGGAGGTGATTCCGACACCTGGCGGTGAACGCGTCGCGGCGACCCAGTAATCCCTCTCCGAACGTAGCAGCCTCAGCCTGACAACCAAGTGAAGGAAGTAACATGGACCACCAGCGATTCGAGTGCGACCGGACGATCATGCGGATTCACCTGGGTAAGTCGGACAGATGGCATGGTAAACCCTTGTATGTGGCAATCATTGAACTTTGTCGCAAAGAACGTTTCAGCGGTGTGACGGTTCTCCGCGGTGTTGGCGGGTACGGTTCATCGGGTCATTATCATACGGAGAAAATCCTCCGTCTATCTCAGGATCTGCCGATCATCGTGGAAGTTGTGGAAGACACGCACAGAATCGAGCAGATCCTGCCAAGGCTAGATGGGATGGTGCATAGCTGGTTGATTACGCTGGGAAAAGCGCACACCATCCTCTACCGCGCCAAACAAACTGCAAAAGAGTGATCTTGTCAGAATGTTACGGCCAAAGGCGGTAAGCCAACCATGAAGATACTAATCGTCTCCGACATTCACGGGAATTTCGATGCCCTCGCGGCACTCCCGGAGCAATATGACGAGCTCTGGGTTTTGGGGGATCTGGTGAACTATGGCCCCGACCCCGCGGCAGTTGTAGACTTTGTTAAATCAGAGGCCGTAATTACCGTACAGGGAAATCACGATTATTCGATTGGCTACAGTCAAGATCCCCGCTGTTCAAGTCGGTTTCGCGCGATGGCTGACGCAACCCGGCACTATACAACTTCGGTTTTGACTTTTGGGCAAAAACACTTCCTGCGACACCTGCCATTGTGCCTCGATACAAAACGCGGCAACACGATTTTCTATATCTGCCACGCCGTTCCTTCCGACCCGCTCTTCGGTTATTGTGAATCAGACTCGCCGCAATGGATCACAGAAGTCGAAAAGGTTGGCGCCGATGTGATTCTGGTCGGCCATACTCATGTGCCTGCACTGCGACGGATTGGCTCTTCGATGGTCGTAAATCCCGGAAGTTTGGGGCAACCGAAGACAGGAAGCCCCGAAGCGCATTATGCTGTTTGGGAAGACGGCAAGTTCGAACTTAAATCCTATCCATACCCATTCGAGACAGCGGCCGCTAAGATCCAAGCCCTTCCCATCGATGTTACGATTCGCAACGAACTCAGCGGCATTTTGCGGACCGGGATTATTCCACAGGTACCGACGTCATAAAAAAGGAGGAAGTAAACTATGTCAGCAATCAAAGAGTTGCAGGCCCTGGAAATTCTCGATTCAAGGGGCAATCCTACGATCCAAGTGACCGCCTTGCTTGCGACTGGGGCGCAAGGCATCGCCAAGATTCCCTCCGGAGCTTCCACCGGGAAGCGAGAGGCGGTGGAGCTTCGCGACGGCGACAAGAAGAGGTTCGGTGGCAAGGGTGTCCAGAAAGCGGTTGCCAATGTTGTGGGAGAAATCCAGAAAGCCCTGCTCGGTTTCGAAGGGGATCAAGCCTCTTTGGACGCGAAGTTGATTTCTTTAGATGGCACGCCAAATAAGGGTCGGCTGGGCGCGAACGCCATTCTGGGAGTTTCAGTAGCCTATGCCCGCGCTTGCGCCGGAGAACAGAAAGTGCCGCTTTACCAGCATCTCGTGCCGCAGGAGAAATACCTTCTGCCAGTTCCCATGTTTAACGTCCTGAATGGCGGACGGCACGCGGATAACAATGTGGATTTTCAGGAATTCATGATCGCACCGGTGGGAGCGCCGAACTTCGCGGAAGCTCTGCGCGCGGGTTCAGAGACTTTTCAGGCGCTGAAAGCGGTCCTCCACGCGAAGGGATATGAAACCAGTGTTGGGGATGAAGGCGGCTTTGCGCCGCGGCTGCGGTCGAATGAAGAGCCGATGGAACTGCTCATCGCCGCCATTCAGAAGGCAGGATATAAGCCGGGATCGGACGTCGCCATCAACCTTGACCCGGCTGCCAGTGAGTTCTACGAATCGGGCGCCTACGTGTTCAAGAAGTCCGACAAGTCGCGCCGTAACCCCCAAGCCATGGGTGAACTCTGGGCAGAGTGGCTCCGCAAGTTTCCCGAAATCTACTCTTTGGAGGATGGCTGGGCCGAAGATGATTGGGACGGCTGGCAGGCGGGCACTGCGCTTTTGGGTTCGAAGGTACAACTGGTGGCTGACGACATCTTCGTGACCAACACGGCAATCTTCGAAAAGGGAATCAAACAAGGAATTGCGAACTCCATTCTGATTAAGCTGAACCAGATCGGCACGGTAACGGAAACGATGCGCTGTATCGACCTGGCGCGACGCAATGGTTACACCGCAGTGGTTTCACACCGGTCGGGAGAGACGGACGATACGACCATCGCCGATCTCACGGTTGCCGCCGGAACCGGTCAAATCAAGTCAGGATCGGTCTGCCGCGGGGAGCGCATTGCAAAGTACAACCGCCTTGTGGAAATTGAGAGGGAAGTTGGCGCGGCTGGCCACTACGCCGGACGCAAGGCTTACGAACGCTGGCGGCCAATCGCCGCGGCGTCAGCGCCAGTAAGGTAGGATTTATGGAACATTTCATTGAGGCATCGCCGGGCCCACAGGTCGAGCCCGGCGACCGCCTACGAGATTACGAGCGGCTGAAATTGGATCTAGCCTCCATCCTGCAAGACGTTCTGCACTTGGCTGATGAAAAATCCGATCCGGACGGCCACCAAAAATGCCGCGATCTTTTAGCGAGCCTGGCGGAAGACCGATTCACCCTGGCGGTCATGGGCCGCTTCAATCGCGGCAAAAGCTCTTTGATGAATGCCCTGCTTGGCATGGACAGATTGCCCGTCGGCATTGTTCCTCTTACTTCCGTCATTACGAAGGTGTCGTACGGGAATCCTGAGAAAGTGCTGATCGAGTACGCGGGCAGCTCGCTCAAAAGCGATATCCCGCTTGATCGCCTGGGCGAGTACGTGACGGAAATGGGCAATCCGGGAAACTCCAAGCGTATCGCGGCTGCCGAGGTGCAACTGCCGGCAGAATTTTTGCGACGTGGCCTGTACTTTGTTGACACGCCGGGCGTTGGTTCGGCGATGGCGGCCAATACCGCGACAACAGAGAGCTTTTTGCCTGATGCGGACGCGGTAATCCTAGTCACAAGCTTTGATTCGCCGCTCGATAGCGAAGAAATTCAATTTCTGCACAAGATTAGACAACATGTTCGGAAAGTGTTTTTTGTCGTCAATAAACTGGACCTCTTTACGCCAGAGCAGCGCCGCCAGGTTTTGGACTTTATGCGGGGCCTTCTTGACCGCGAATTAGGGATTAAGGAACCGACTTTGTTTCCGATCTCAGCGCGCTTGGGCCTGGAGGCGAAATTAACTAGCTCAGTTGAGAAACTTTCGGAAAGCGGATTGTCGACACTCGAAGAGAATCTTATTACGTTCCTGACCACGCAAAAAACGGAGGAGTTTCTTGCGCGCACGTGCGACCGTGCCCTCTCGTTATTGTGGAATCTTCCACCGACGGCGATGAAGCCGGAGCGCCTTCCGCTGTTAGAGGATTTCAAGAAGCGACTCACCGGCATACGGTCGGAATTGGTGGGAAATGCTCCAAGCGGGCGCCTACGAGATTCCAGCCGCATTCCTTCGGTATCCTCGCCGTCCGATGCTCAGTTGCCAAATGCAGCCCTTCGACCATGCGAGGTCTGCAGGGCGGTCACTGACGCCATGTTCAAGTTCATGGCCAAGTTTCAATACGATATCTACGTTGACGGGAACGAACGGGCATCCCTTGTGCACGAGGGAGGGCTCTGTTCGTTACATACTTGGCAGTACGCGGAGATCGCTTCGCCGCAGGGAATATCGGTTTCCTACCCAGATCTTTTGTTCGCAATCAGTCGGCGACTCGCAGAACCGGACGCAGAAAATGCATCCGGACAGCTGGGAAGTAGAACGAAGGCCCTCATTCCAAGCCCAGGAAAATGCCGTGCCTGCCGGGAGCGACTCTCGGTGGAACGGAAGGTAATCGCAAAGCTTCTGGAGAATTTGCCGGTGCGGGTGAGTCAAGGCGCAAACAAGTATCCTGTGCTTTGTCTGCCGCATTTGAGCGCACTCTTGCAGAAAGTGTCCGACCCGGAACTGGCGCGAAGCCTCGTCGAATTTCGGGCGCGGCTTTTCGAGCGTTTGGCTGAAAACATGCAGCGGTATGGGATGAAGTTCGACGCGCGCCGTCGCTATTTGCATAGTGACGACGAGGAGGTAGCGTATCGTCGCGCGCTCAGTCACTTGGTGGGCGAAAGAGCATTATGCACCCCTTGGCACGTCGAGTATTTGATATGAGGGCAGATGAGGTAAAAATGTCCACGATTGCAACCACGACGCCTCAGGGTTTAACGAAGGAAAAGGCTGGAGTGCTGAACGACTCCGATGGCGCCGCCCGGCTCCTTCGCTTAGCAGATTTGGGAGAAGAGTTACGAGCCCAATACGTGGCCGATGACGGCCGTTCGTTGGCCGCCCGGGTTTCGGAAGGCCGTTTTTACCTTGCCTGCATCGGCCAGTTCAAGCGCGGTAAGTCAACCCTTATCAATGCCCTGATTGGCGAACCGGTGCTTCCCGTAGGTTTCGTTCCCATAACCACGGTGCCCACCGTGATCCGTTATGGAGTTCACAAAAGGGCGCGCATAAAATTCGCGGATAGCTCGTGGAAAGACATCGATTCATCGGAACTGAACCAGTACGTTTCCGAAGAGCACAACCCGGAGAACCAGAAGGGAGTGGTGGGCTCAGAGCTTTTTGTACCGAGCAAGCTTCTATCCACCGGGATGTGCCTGGTTGATACTCCTGGATTGGGGTCGGTATGGACAGGCAACACGGCGGCCACTCAGGCATTTGTTCCCCATATAGACGCCGCACTGGTGGTAGTGGGCGCCGATCCACCGCTGGCCGGCGAGGAACTTGCTCTGGTCGAGGATGTCGGACGGCAGGTCCAGAATCTGATCCTGGTTCTCAATAAGGCGGATCGAACCACAGATGACGAAAGAGCCGCAGCCGTCGCGTTCACGCGAAAGGTCCTGGAAAAACGGCTGGGGCGGCCGGTTGGCCCGGTATTTGAAATCAGCGCGTCGGATCAACTTGTAAAGCGTGGGCCGGAGCGGGATTGGGGGAAGTTTCTCGGCGCTCTCGATCAACTGGTCCGAGATTCCGGCCGTCAGCTTATCCAGGCCGCTTGCGAACGTGGCGTGCAGCGACTGACCGAGCAACTGCTCGCCATCATCAGCGAGGAGCGCGAGGCGCTTGAACGGCCCCTCGAAGAATCGGAGCGAAGAATCGCCGCCATGAGGGATACCATCAGCGAGGCCGAACGCTCCATGCGCGAGGTCGGGTATCTCTGGATGGCCGAGCAGCGCCACATTTCTGACATCTTCGTCGATCGCCACAAGGCCTTCATCAAATCCGCCTTACCCTTGGCCAGCGAGGGGTTCGAGCGCGCGTTGAGAGCGACGCCGCGCCAAATGGGGCCTGCATACCGCCGCGCCGTTATGCGCGCGGCGCAGGAGATCGCCGAGCGTCACGTCGTGCCGTGGCTTGCGACCGAACAAGACGAAGGGGAGAAGGAATATCGCCGAGTCGCGGGCCGCTTTGTGCAAATGGCCAATGATTTTTTAGCGAAGCTCGCAGATGCGGGGATACGCGAACTGGCGCGGATGCCGCATGCCCTGGACCCCGAGACAGGGTTTCGGACGCGATCAAAATTTTTGTTTCGAGATATGATCACGGTTGCCCAGCCGGCATCGCCCTTGCGTTGGGTGGCGGATGTAGTGCTGGGACTGGTCGGCGCCCGCGGGGTAATCGACAAGGATGGCCGGGAATTCCTCCACCTTTTGCTCGAAGTGAATTGCTCACGGGTGCAGAATGACGTCCTCAATCGCCTCCAAGAAAGCCGCAACCGGCTGGAAGTCGAGATCCGAAAGCTGCTTCACGAAATAAGTCGTGTCGCAGTCGAGGCATTGGCCCATGCACGAGAGGCGCGAGCCGCAGGGGTTGCCGCCGTCGAAGCCGCTGTGGCGCGCCTGGAACGGCTCGAAGTGGAAATAACCACTCTGTCTTCGTAGCGATGTCCAAAAGCGGTGCCGGCCCGGCAAGCAGGGGAAGTGCCAAGTGCAGGAGCCGTACGTCGAACGCCGGTTTTCCCGACTCCGTGCCTTGCCGCACTTGGTGGGGGACGCACGGTTAGAATCCACGGATTTGCCGAATTGCGGCGAATGCACAGTTGATTTCGGTCGTCTTCCTGGCGGCAAGCTCCTTGAGTTCTGACCCCAGGTGCGCCACTCGATCCGGATGGTATTGACTGACCATTTGCTTGTACTTTTTCTTGATTTCTTCTTCCGAATCCATCTCACTTGCTCCAAGTACCTGATATGGGTCGAGAGGATTGCCTTGAAAACCCACGGACAAACCCGAGTTGCGTGTTGCAGCTCTCCGCTTCTGGGAGAATGCCTCGCGCACTATGGCAGCGAGACGGTGCGGTTGGCTGCTTCCTTCTACCACATCAACATCAATAACCCTCACCAGCTGACCCATCTGAAAAAGCACAAATCCCTTATCGGGAAGTGGACGGTGAGCAAAGTTGGCGAGATGCTGCAACAAGAGTTCGGGGAGCGGACGGCTCGGGTAAACCCAGCGGACTTCATTGCACCCAGCCGAAACGGTGCGTGCCCACGGTCGAAAAGGTGCATCCGCGTCAAGGACCAAGCCAGTCTGGTGGAGTGCTTTCTCGACGAAAGCGTACAGGTCGTCAATCGTGTTTAGGTCAGTCGCCTCAAGTGGCATCGTAAAAGCAAAAAACTCCTGGCACGACAAAGCCAGGAGTCATCAGCCTTCCCAAGGAATGGCGCTTACGGCGGATTCCATCGCCGGCATTGACAGTAACATAACGGCCGGGCAGCTTCAACCTGCCGCCGAATGTAATGCCGAATGTAACATTTTTAGATTGCTGGAGAGGCCTGCATCTGTAGGGAATCTAATGGATGCTGTCTTGTGAATCCGGGCCAACGATGAATTGGTCATGCAATCCGAGAGGTAGCGCGGGACAGTCAGCGAGTCCTTCGGACGGCGCAGAACGGTGGACGATCTGCGAGCAGGGGCACGTTCATTGGGGTAGGAAAGGCGGTGCGGGATTTCTCTTTCGCTACGTACCGCAAGAAGGAGCACCACAGTTTTTGCTGGTGCAGCGATCTCGTTGGGTGGACTATGGCGGAACGTGGGGAATCCCAGGAGGAGCCATGAGGGCCGGCGAAAATCCTGAAGCAACGGCTAGGCGGGAGGCGCGAGAGGAAATCGCCTTCATTCCTCGCTATCGCCTTGTGAAAACAGAGGTCCAGGAATGTGGTGGTGGATGGAAATTCCACGTGTTGATTGCTGATGTCGATGCTCCGTTTGATGCGTTGTGCGGAAAAGACACGGATGCGACTGGGTGGTTTACGAAAGAAGAAATGCGTGGTCTTTTACTGCATCCTGGGATACTGCAATGGCTTGGGTGAGACGGTTCGACAAAACACACGTTTCTGCATTCTGACGATCACCGCTCTGAGTTGACCAATTGAAATCACCCATCCGACGACGTGGACTCAGCAATATCGCAAGTAGGCCCAGGCATTCGACGAGAAGGCGACGCACGGCGTTTGTCGCCACTCCGTAATTCGCGTCAGGCCGTTGTGGCCGTTGTCTATTGTTTTCCAGAGGGGGTTAAGTTATTCTACCGCCAGAGGCGATGGAGTCTGCCTTATAAACCACCCGCAACAGCGGGTTAATGACTCCTGTCACGGCTTTGCGTCGCGGCAGGAGTTTTTGTTTTTGCCCTGCCAACCGAGAGCCCACGAGGTCTGAATGGACTTTCGCCCCGGTCTCTTCCTCAGGGGAGGGATAGCACGCTTCAGCATCACGACGGCCTCGAGCGGGGGGCCACCGCCGCCACAGCGCCGCATTTGTGTGAATTGTTCTGGGGAGAATTCGCCAACATCCTTGCACAGAATGGATTCGCGCCATCATGGACGGTCCAGATCACAACAAGGCGAAATCCGAAATGACAGAGGAACTTGTAGAACAACTTGCCGACCCCAGTCGGGCTAACCAGGCGCTACTTGCAATATTGATGAAAGGTGAAGAGGGCGTCAGGGTGCTCGCGGAGTTCCTCCGTTCATCGAAGCCTTCGAGTCTGCCGGAACCAAGATTGCTGGCCGTTGAAGGCTTGAGCATACTGAAAGGTCCGGTGGCGTTCGGCGCGCTGGCTAGCGTCGCTAGCGAGCAGCTGGATGCAATTGCTGATCCCGTCATCCGCCTCGCAGAGGAGACCGTGGCCAGTCGTGCCGCCGGAGCTTTGGCTGATTTCCCCGGTCCCCGCGCCAAAGAAATTCTGGTCGAGCTCGTGAAAGGGAAACCGCTGATTGGCGTGGCGGAAGCATTCGCTAAGTCGTGGGATTTGCGGGCGATTCCTTACTTGGTTTCCTGGCTGGAGGATGATTTCGTCGCGGAGGCCGCAGCCCGTGCGCTTCATCGCTGCGGTCGCTTTGCTTTTTCTCCCCTGATGGATTCGCTGCACCAAAAGCACATCCAGTACGATAGTGAAACCGGAACGAGCCAGAGGCGCCGCGCGCGCATTCTCGAATTACTCAATGACCTCATCCGCACTGATGAGATTCAGCTGATCCAAGACCTGCTAGATGATCCTGTCGAGATTGTACGGTTTAATGCAGCACGGACGGTTCTCGATAAAGGTGATCGCGCTCAACAGGAGCAAGCCTTTCGGGTTGCATTGCGGCTGCTTGATTCCAGCGAGCGGGGGGTCCGGACAGTGTCTGAAGAGGCACTGGTCACGCATTTTGCCGTAGGCAAGCATTTAGTTCAACTAGAAATCCAGAGGCGAGAGCTCGCCGGAGAGCCGGCACAGCAGTTTTTCCCCAGAGAAAGCACGCTGCTGATCCTCCACAGAATTCGCAAAAAAGGTGGGCAATCCACTGAATCTCCGAATCAGTGATGCAACTTCAGGGACTTTGAAGATGGATGGAGCACAGAAGATTGCCATACACAAACATTCCATGACGCCGGGCCTGAAGTTTGTGCTCACGATCGGAGTGGTCAGTTTCTTTGCCGACTTCACGTATGAAGGGGCACGGAGCGTAACCGGGCCGTTCTTGGGAAACCTGGGGGCGACAGGGGCTGTGGTCAGTATCATCGCCGGTCTCGGCGAGTTGCTCGGTTATGGCTTGCGACTGGTCTCCGGCACGCTGAGTGAACGAACCCAAAAGTTCTGGCCAATCACCTTGCTGGGATACTTCGTCCAGCTACTCTCAGTTCCGCTCCTGGCGCTCGCAGGTAATTGGCAGATCGCAGCCTTGCTAATCCTGATCGAGCGCGTCGGCAAGGCGACTCGTAATCCGCCACGAGACGTGATGCTCTCACATGCGGCCAGGGAGATCGGATATGGGTGGGGTTTTGGAGTTCATGAAGCCCTCGATCAGTTCGGAGCATTATTCGGCCCCCTGCTCGTTGCGGCGGTTATCGCCTACCGCGGCAATTACCGCCTGGCATTTGCAGTGTTATTGGTGCCTGCCGTCGTGTGTTTGTCGCTTCTCATCGTGGCACGGCTCCTCTATCCGAAACCCGAAGACTTGGAATCGAGCGCACCCGATGTGCATGCTAAGGGTCTCCCGCGGGTTTTCTGGGTTTACCTGGCTGGTGCCGGCTTAGTGGCTGCCGGATTTGCGGATTTCCAACTGATCGCCTTTCATTTCCAAAGGGCCGAAGCTCTGAATACCATTTGGATTCCCATCATGTATTCGATTGCGATGGCAGTGAGTGGCGCCGGATCGCTGGTCTTCGGCCGAATGTTCGACCGCTTGGGGATTGGGATTCTGGTACCGCTCACATTGATCTCTGCAATCTTCGCTCCGCTCGTATTCCTGGGCGGGTTTTGGTTGGTATTGGTCGGTTCTGCACTGTGGGGGCTCGGCATGGGAGTACATGAGTCCATCGTTCCGGCCGCCGTGGCGAACATGGTCCCTCGCGAGCGACGTCCGTCGGCTTATGGATTATTTACGGGCGGATACGGAATCGCCTGGTTTCTGGGGAGCGCCGTCATGGGGGTTTTGTACGACTGGTCGATACTGGCCGTCGTAATCTTTTGCCTGGTCTTGCAGCTTGGCGCCATTCCCCTGTTTCTGACGGTACGAAATGCAATGCAGGCAAACGTGAGGGCTTATTAATTTACTGAAATTAATTCAGCGTAACAGTCATTAGGAGCCCCAACGATTTCGGGCTTAGGCGTCAAGGCGGTGTCCGGTCAGGCACAGAATGGGATTTTTTGGGGGCCGTTAAATGCAAATCAAAGATGATCAGCAACAGCCGTTTGGAACCGCACTCACCGGACCACCGCCTACTTTTGTTGGCCGGGAGGACGAGGCACATCGCCTCCAGGAGGCGATTGTCAAACGCGAGTGCCGGGTAATTTGCGGCCCCACCGGAATCGGCAAAACGGCGTTCGTTCTCAAGGTGATTCGTGACTTGCCCGCGGAACTTGCCGGCCGTTGTCTCTATCTGGGAGCTTTCAAGGAGCTTCAGGATCTTCTGCGCCAGCTCATTTACAAACTCTACGAATTGAAGGACCCCACGTTGGGTCAGCAAATTCGTTCCGAGGGGGTTAACAGCCTGAGTTTTGACGCGTGGCTCAAGGCGCTTCCGAGTTCTCGATTGAAAGGCACTTTATTCAAAAATATGGAAAAGGGCGACTATCGCGTCTTTCTTGATCATCTGCCACCCCTCACCCGTGCGGTGGCGAAGATCATCAAAGAACTGCATTGGATGCGCAATACCCCGGTCTACTTGCTGATCCACGACGAACTAGCGCAGCATCTTTACCAGTTTTACAACTTCTTCTATTGGGGCGATCGCGAACGATTGACCCTGCACCCCCTGCCATTCGAAGCTGCCGCGGAACTCTTGGAGACCTGCATTGCGAGTTTTGGCCTTTCGCAGTTGGCAGTTTCGGGTTTTCGCGAAGAGGTTCTGGAATTGAGCAAGCAGATCCCCGGCGCAATCGTCAAAATGTGCAGCCTCGCCGCCGACCCGCGCTACCAGTATGAAAAGCGCATAAAGATCAAATCCGTATATATCGATTACCTGATGAGCGGCCACAACTTGCATTTTCCGATCACAAAACGGAGTGGCGCGTGAAGCCATTCCCAGCTTCCATCATTGCCCGGATCTGGATTCAGGCTCGGGTGCGGATTCCGTATCCTGTGGCATTCGACGCGCAAGTTGTTACGGCGTTCGATCCGATCTCTTCACAAACCAGAGAAACGGCCCCAAAGGAGCGATAGTGATGGCGTAATGGCCGCGTCGCTTTCCAGCGACCGCGGGTAATGGTGGAATGGGAACTTACAATGGAGATACTTACATGAAGGCGATGGCTGATATCGTGGGCCTTGTGGCTTTCGTGTTACTGATATGGCTGCCGATCATTGCTCCTGCTGCAGAACGATATCTCCGGCACAAACGGCAGCGTCGTCTGTTTGCGCGCCACAACCGCGGTTAGCGATGATCCGCAGAGCATTTTTCGCTGGGGAGAAAGCTTCAGACGGCACACCGGTTCGGTCGACTGGACATATCAGGAATCTTGCTCATAAGCGACAAACAATCTGTGTAGCCCCTCCTAGCCTTTGGCGTTGTGCCGCGTCTTGCGAGTCGGTTGTAGTTCTTGAAAATCGGTCAGGTCCGCGACCGGCCCTACGAGGAACTCGATTGTCCGCCTCGGCGATGTCCACTCTGAACCTCGCGGCTCATCCTTATATCGATAATCATGTTTGCGCTGAAATTCCTGCAAATCATGGAGCAGTTGCCGCATTACGCTTTGAGCCGTCTTGTTGATTCGCTCCAATGCAACGGATGACTCCCAGCTACGAAGTGCTATTTCCAGGTGAGGCAGGCAGAGTCCTTGGGAACGACAGTAGCGCTGCGAGAAGTCAGCCTCCTCCAATAATTGTTGAAGACTTCCCAAATAGTGTTCCTCTCGATCACGGAGTGTCGCGCAGGCTATACACCCCGCGCCCGGATTCAGGATGGCGCCGCCATTCCTTTCCTGGTGTCCGAACCTCCGAAGCCCCACCCTGGAGGCGCGCCTGGGTGCCTGCCAAGCCTCCAGGTTCCTCAATGAAAGGGAAACAAGGTTGTCGCACAGAATCGAAACGCCAAACCCTTCGGGCCAGCACTCATCCTCAATAGCTTTCGCTTGCCAGAAGTGCAAACGGCAGAAGCCCCCGCCTTGCAGGAACTTCTGCCGAACATCGCCTGACATCATGCCTTCATACAAAAAACTGAACAGGTCGCGACGCGCGGAAGCCCGTAGGGCTTGGCATAGTAGGCAACCCCCTTTGGCGAGGGCCCTTTCAAGGGCAGTACGAGCAAACCACCCGGGTCGGCGCTTAGCACTATTGTCGGAAGGTGAGCACTGTTTCATTGACGCGTAGTTCCTACGCCATCGATCACTTCACAAAATCGGGTCTTGCCAGCAGCATGCGGCCGCGTCGCGCTATGCCAGGAACAGTAGCTCCCCAAACCCTGTACTGAGCTTTTTCTTCCTACTCATTTGCTACACGTGAAGAAACCGGTTGCCCTGAATGAACCCGCGCGATCAAGTCAAGATCGTGGCGGATCGAGGCGGCTTCTTCTGGTCCGGCGACGCCCGCGCCGGTCATTCGTTCAATCTGGGCGCGGTAGCCATCGGCGTGAGCGTCGAACTGCCGATGAAGTTCTGTCAATGTCCTGCGACTCCAAGATTCCAGCATGCGCCCGTACCGCTCGAAGGCTTGATCGACGGCAGGCCCGACCTGGTCTCGCAGCTTCGCTTCGATGCGCCATTTCACGAACCGCTTCCCGAATAGGGCAAAGAGATTTCGGCGCAAGGTGACCTCAATGGGGCCAGGGTCGAGCCGGGGAAGTTCCTGCACAGCCGCTGTGAGATCCTCCTCGCGCGGCGCCGACTGCGCTCCGAGAGCACTTGCGCAGGTGGAAAGCGCCTCCGAAAGTTCCCGCGCCAGGGCCTGCACTCTTTCGAAGATTTGATTTGCGCCCTCGGACGCAATCCCCTCCAGGTTCCGTAGTAGGATTTTTTTTGGATCGGTCGCATTCACCTTCTTAGCTGTCCATTGTTGTGCGATGTCGAGAGCCGCGCGCGTCAGACCGAACCAACCCAAGCTGCGGACCTCACCCGATGCCCGAAGACTCCAGGTATTGACTTCCTCAAATTTCCCGGTTGCCTTTCGTAACTGCGCGTCGGCCTTTCTTAAGTGTTCGGCATCCTTCATGGGACCCTTCCCCGTGATTTCCAGCCTGACGTTAAGTGCGGCCTCAACCACTTCGCGCAGAGCCCCAATCTTTCGGCGCAGCGACTGTTGCGCCAGATCCTGGTGCCGTTCATAGAGAGGTTGAATTTCGGCGGCGAACCATCGGTCGAGAAGGCATGCGTCTGCTCCCCGGGTGCTAATCGCGTGCACAGGAACTTTCACCCCCAGCTGCGTGTTGATGAGGGCGGCGATGTACTGGACCGAACGTGCCCGGTCTTCAGGAACCAGCAAGTCTGCTTTACTTACCAACACGAAAGCCGGAATGGCTGCCTCATACAGACTCTGCACCGTCGAAAGATCTTCCTGGGTCAAGGTTGATCCTGCGTCCACTAGCACCACTCCCAAGTCGCACTGGGGTAGATAGGCCATCGTCTCAGCCGCTCCAGCCG
>Ga0335079_10000208_pt1 | contig 68556 bp, 65 predicted proteins | sample Lox_Sample_33_FD_206719 | JGI IMG/M metagenome (GOLD analysis project Ga0335079, IMG submission 206719) | Soil microbial communities from Loxahatchee National Wildlife Refuge, Florida, United States - Lox_Sample_3.3 | ecosystem: Environmental > Terrestrial > Soil > Wetlands | place: USA...
TGCGGTTTGTGACGATCCAGCCGGCGATGCTTCCTTCCAGCGGAATGACCAAGCCCCGCATGGTGGGCTCGTCCAGGTTGGTGGCAACCTGGAAATACAGCTGCTGGGTTACATCATCGTAGAGCAAGATCGACGAAGCCTCCGAGCCGCTGACCTCAGCCGCGGCCTGGACGATTCGTTCAAGAAGCACGTCCAGATCGAGGGTGGAGGCGAGATCGCGGGCAATCTCGATCAGACGACGATAACCTCCGAGACGTTCGGTTTTTATTTCAGCCATGTAGGACCTGTTCCGCAATTGCAGGAATTATATCCGAAACATTCTCCTGAATGGCGGCATCCGCACGGATGTTCAGGTAGGTGGGCGAGTTGTTGATGATCACCAGATGTGCGCCGCGGTCGAGGGCGTGCAGGGGGAGTCCAGCCACCGGCATGACTTCGAGCGATGAACCAGCGACCACGAGCAGGTCACAGGTGCGGCTTTCCCGCTGCGCTTCCCGCCAGGCCCTTTGGGGCAGTTGTTCGCCAAACAGGATGACATCCGGCTTCAGGAGGGCGCGACAGCTGGGACAGCGCGGCAATTCTCCCTGTTCGATCAGCGGTTTCAGGTAGGGGGCCGAGTCGACCTGCTGAAAGCATTGGGTGCAGGAGAGACTCCCCAACGTGCCGTGCAATTCGACCACATTCTGCATGCCCGCCTTCTGGTGGAGCATGTCGATGTTCTGCGTAAGGATGGCGTGGACCCGTTGCGCCTTTTCCAATTCGGCCAGCGCCCGATGCGCGGCATTCGGAATTGCTTCAAAGATTTGACGCACCAGCGGACGGAACCATTCGTAGAATTTTTCAGGATGAGTGCGGAAGGTATACAGCGAGGCAACTTCCAGTGGTTCCTCGCGCGACCACAACCCACTGCCCTCCGAACGAAAATCGGGAATTCCGGACGGCGTGGAAATGCCTGCGCCGGTCAGAATCACGACTCGTTCTGCGTTGCGGAACAACTCGGCAGATAATTCGATTCCCGCCTGCACCGAGGCCGGGAACGGCCTCATCTGGCTTTCTCGTGCTCCATGAGGAGGTCGGCGATCTTCAAGAATTGTTGGGAAGTGATATTGGTGGGTTGAGACATCACCGCCGGAGTATGAACGCGCGCGGCGTTGAGGAACATTTCGGGAGCAGGTGTGAGGGTCGAGGCAATCGAGTGCCCCAGCTTCTGCTGGACTTCCGTCCAGGCCATTTGGGTCTCGGAGCGGACGCGATTGTTAAGCACGACCAAAATCCCTAGTTTTTCGATGCCAAGGTTGGTGATTTCATCAATCAAAAGTTTCGTCTGATTGATGGTGTTGGGGGTGCCTTCAATGACGACGATGCGGTCATGGCACAAAGGAAGAATCTTTTGAACAAAAGGCGGCAGGCCCGTGCCCAGGTCCAGGACAATAAAGCGGGCCAGTGCTGCCAGGCGGGAAATGAGGGTTTCATAGTTCTTGGTTTGGCCGGTTAAATACATGTCACGCGGATTTTCCGAGGCCAGCAACAGCTTCAACCCGGATCCATGCGGCACCAATGCGGACTGCACCTTCTCCTTGGTGATCTCGACCGGCTTACCCGAGAGAATCTCGTTTAATTCTTTCTGGCTTGGCACGCCAAGCTCCATGCCGATCGTGCCTTGTCCCGGAGTGAGTTCGGCCAGAATCACACTGGATTGCGTCCGGTTGAAGAGCGCGGCGGCGACGTTGGTCGCCACCGAAGAGACGCCCAAGCCTCCGCGTGCCGAAAGGACGCCGACCACACGCCCATTCTGTTCATGCACCGCGGTTTCGATCTCTTCATCTTGCTTGGTCCCCACGCGTCCCAACAAGGCTTTGACGTGGGCCTGCAATTCTGTGGGATGAGTGGGCTTGGTTAAATAATCATCCACCCCGACTTCAAAGCCAGCGACTTTGTCGTCAAGCTGGGTCTTGGCCGTGAACATCAAAATGGGGGTGTACTGGGTGGCCGGGTTCTTTCTCAAGCGCCGGGTGACTTCATAACCGTCCATGTCGGGCATCATGACATCGAGCAGGATTATGTCGGGCCTTTCTTCCAAAGCTTTGGCAAGACCTTGTTCCCCGTTTGTGGCGGCGCTGATTAGATAACCTTGCCGTTGCAACATTAAGCCGACGAGCCGTAGAGTGTCTACATCGTCATCTATGATGAGAATTTTTTGGGCCATAGCATGAATTCCTGAATTGAATCGAGTCTAGCATAAAGCTGATTTTCGGGCAAGTTATCCGCCGCCGTCTCGTGCGCCAATATTTTGTCAGCCGGGCTGTGCTATAATCCTCCTGCACGGGCACGCCCGTCCAGCGGGGATGACAGGCTTCGACGGGAGAGGCTGGTCCCGGAATGCGAGCCGAGAGGCGCCGAACTCGTAAACTCAGCGCAAAAGATCAAGTGCCAATAACACTTCCTATGCTGCTATGCCCCTCGCCGCTTAAGTGAGGTCATAACAGCCGGCCTCCTTTGATGAGGCCGCGTCCGCCGTTACCGTTCTTCACCCGGTGGCGGGCCGGGCGAGACAATGGTGAAGTGCCGCGCCTGACTCTGCTAAATGCGCCTAAGACCAGCAGATGGCCGCAGAGTTACTAGCCTGCTGAGATCTCTGCGGTGACGAACTTCGGCAGGCTACGCTCGTAGAGTTCCGAGGGTCGAATCTTTCGGACGCGGGTTCGATTCCCGCCATCTCCACCAAGAACCATACGGCCTCCCCCCACTAATAGGGGGAGGCCGTATGGTTGAAACTCGCTATCATTTATGCTATATTGTATTTACCGATTCTTCACATCAGCCTGTGCCTGGGTCGGTAAGAAAATAAATGAACGTAGAGGAGAATGCCTATGAAAAGCAATCCAATCAAGCTGATTCTCTGTCTCGCCATCTTGGCTTTGGCGATGACTGCCTGCGGCCGACCGGCCGGAGGCGGAGGGCAATCGGGGTCAGCTTTGCCAACGGCCCAGCAAGCTGCCCAGCCTACCGCCCAGCCCAGTACAGGGAAGTATTTCCAGGAGGACTTCAACAGCGCCCTCTCGAATTGGTCGCAGTTCGTGATCAACGCCTCCAAAAGAGCCAAAGGGATTAACCCCGTCCTGGTTCAGGGCAATTTTGGAAATATGTCCGTGAGCGTGAAAGACGGTTATCTGGTCTTCGACCTGGAGAGTCAGGGTCAATGGGCGTATGCCGTCTACGATGCCCAACAATATGATGATGTGCGCCTGGATGTCAGCGTGGAGAACCGCGGCACTACCGACAGTAACATCGGCCTCATCTGCCGTTACAGTCCAGATCAGGGTTGGTACGAATTCAGTATTGCGGATACCGGCTTATATGAAATAGACTACGCACAGATTCAATCGGACGGCAGCACGGTCACCTATTCCAAGCTCGCGGACGGCGGTTACAGCAAATTCAAGACGGGTAAGGATACGAATCAAATCGGGATTTCCTGCCAGGGCCGCACCCTGACGCTGTTCATCAATGGCAACCAGATCCGCCAGCTGGATGACAACGAATACGTATTGAAGAACGGCAAGATCGGTGTTTCGGTTTCCTCGTTTGAGAATCCACCGGCGATCTTTGGATTTGACTGGGTCAAGATCAGCCAACCTTGAGCAAGCAAGAACCGCCTCACGAAGAGGCGGTTCTTTTTATTGAGATTCAGCGCCAGGTTGGATTCTCTGCGCTTCATCCGTATCTGCTCATGAACTTCTCCATGCGATGCAGGGCCTCCTCGATCTGCTCATACGAGGTGGCGTAACAAGCCCGCACGAACCCCTGGCCGCCAGGTCCAAAAGAATTTCCTGGAACGACCGCCACATGTTCCTCCTCGAGGAGTTTCTGAGCGAACAGTTCATCGTCCATGCCGGAGGCGGTGATGTTGGGAAAGGCATAGAACGCGCCGCGCGGCTCAAAGGTCTTGAGTCCGAGACGGTTCAAGCCGCTGACCAGCAATCGGCGCCTGCGATCGTATTCCTTTACCATTTCCAGGACGTGTGGCTCGCCGCTTTTCAATGCTTCGAGGGCGGCATCCTGAGCGGTGGTCGGGGCGGACATGATGGTATATTGGTGGATGCGAACCAGGCCCTTGATGATATCTGCAGGTCCGGCGGCATATCCGATCCGCCAGCCCGTCATCGCATAGTCTTTTGAAAAACCGCCGAGCAGCACGGTGCGATTTCGAATGCTGTTACCGAGCGAGGGGAAACAGACATGCTTGAAATCGTAAACCAATCGGTCGTAGATCTCGTCCGATACAACCAGTAAATCATTTTGTTCCGCGATCTTCGCGATCTCAAGCAGCACTTCCCGCTCTGCGACCGCGCCGGTGGGGTTCGACGGGTAACCAATAAAGATGGCTTTGGTATGCGGGCTGACTGCCTTGCGGACCTCGTTGGGGTCAACCTGGAAATTGTTTTCGGGTCGGCTCGGAATTTCGATGGGCACTCCGCCCGCCAGGATCACTTCGGCCTGATACGACACAAAGCACGGCGTCGGGATGATCACTTCATCACCGGGATCAAGAATGGCAGTGAAGGTCAAATAAAGCGCTTCGCTGACGCCGACGGTCGCGACGATCTCGGTGGCCGGGTCGTACCTCACCCCGTATAGCCGCATGATGTTCTCGGCGATGGCCTGGCGAAGTTCCATCTTGCCGTGATTCGATGTGTAATGGGTTTCGCCGCGTTGCAGCGACTGGATGCCTGCCTCGAGAATGGGTTTGGGCGTGGTGAAATCCGGTTCGCCGATGCCGAGCGAAATCACATCCTTCATCGTCGCGGCAATATCGAAGAACTTGCGAATGCCGGATGGCTTCAAACCCGCGACGCGTCTAGACAGTCGCTGTGTATTGGTTAGCTCTTGCAAAGTTTGTGGATTGACCATTGAGCCTCCATTGCTCATCAAATTGGTTGAACCTGCCATTCATCGGGAAGTTCCCGATAGGTCAGCTCGAACGCCGTGCCATCCGTGGCTTTGACGCGGAATCCCTTTTCATTGGGGCCGCGCCAGCGGGCGACGATTTCGGCGATCTCATAGCGGCAGCCCGCCCACGTCAATGCCAGCGGGCGCTCCGCAAATTCAGAATCGGAACGGCACTCGACACTATCCATCCTGCTCACTATTCTAGCTTCATCACAAAAAAAAAGGTAGTGACATTATCACTACCCTAACATGACAGAACTGTTATCGCCCAGGTTCAGCCGGAAGGACTCTGTCACGCCTCTCCCCTTGACCTTGGCCTGTCTGCCGATCATCGACTTTATCAACGCCGTGTCGTGAATCTCGCACTCTGCTTCGATGATGCTGTCCTCGATGCGGCTCCCTATGATCTTGCAGTTGGCCCCGATCGAAGCATACGGCCCAATCGTCGAGTTGCGGATCTCGGCCGTGTCATGGATGAAGACCGGCGGCTTGATTTTCACGCCGTTCGGTTTGGAGCCTGGAAGGCCGGCAGATGGTTCCTCCGGCGGCCCGGACGCCTTCCAATTCTCCAGCAAATAGCGGTTGGTCTCCAGCGTGGCTTCGATCGTTCCCGTGTCCAGCCAGGTTCCGACTTTTTCGACGCGCATCACCGCATGACGTTCCAGCATGATATTGATGGCGTCTACGAGGAAGAACTCATTCTTAAGCTGAATGTTGCGCTGCATTTGTTCCTCGATGGCAGCCATCAGATTCTCAGCGCTCTTGAAATAGTAACAGCCCACCACCGCCAGTTTATTATCGAGACTTTGCGGCTTCTCGATTAACCGGGTGATCCAGCCCTCGCGGTCGGCCTCGGCCACACCGAATCGGCGCGGATCCGCGACCTCCTTGACCCAGGCCACGCCATCACACTTTTCACGGTCCAAAAAAGAAAAGTCTGTTTCGAGAAGCGTGTCGGAGAAACACATCACCATGGGGCCAGCCAGATAGGGGCGCGCCAGATAGAGCGCGTGCGATTGTCCCTTGGTCTCGCCCTGCACGACGTAATGAGCCTGGAGGCCGGGATAATGCTTCGCCATGAATTCCGGGATTTGAATCTCGCCGAGATAGGGGCTGACAATAAAAACATATTCGGTTTGGCTGGGATCGGAAACCGTTTTGAACATATCCAGCAGATAATCGAGCGCGGTTCGGCCTGCCACACCCACCAGAGGCTTTGGTTTGCTCCACGTCTGCGGGCGCATGCGCGTCCCCCAGCCGGCCATCGGAATCACAATTTTCAAGGTTTCAGCCATGCTTCTATTTTAAACCACAAACGAGCGAAGTTATGGCCCATCCGTCTCTACCATTCACCGAACGGATCGGGTTGCTTCCCGTTCCGATATTGTTCCAGGCGTCGGCGGTGACCGGGCCAAAGACCGGCAGGCAGGGCGTGAAGCGGAAAGAAGCGGACCTCGGCAATTTCAAAATCATGTTTCCCGCTGAAGGTGAAGTCGGTGGAAAGGAAAAGGATATTGTGATCGCTCTTCCATTCGTTGAAGTTCGTGTACACGCCCACCAGACCTAGATTTTTTAACGCGGCACCGGTCTCTTCATAAGCCTCGCGCCGCGCGGCCTGCTCCAGCGTCTCGCCGCGCTTGACCCCGCCGCCGGGCATGAACCAGCCGTCCATGTAGGTTTGGCGGACCAGCAGGACTTCCTTCTTATGGATCATCATCACACGCACGCCGAGCGCCACGGGCCGGAAAAGAAAGCAATAGATTCGAAAAGCCAGATAAAGCAGACGTGTCATTAACTATGACCGAGGATCGCGTGCGGCTGATAAACTTCCTCGAGGCGTTTGATCTCTGCTTCTGAAAGTTTGAACTCCAGCGCGGCAAGGGCTTGTTCCAGGTGTTCGATCTTGCTTGCCCCAATGATGGGCGCGGTGACAAAGGGCTTGCCCAGCACCCAGGCCAAGGCGATCTGCGGTCCACTGACGCCGCGTTCTTTCGCGATCTCCTGCACGCGATCCGCGACGATGAAGTCTGCCTCCTGGTAATACATGGATTGAGCGTACGAATCGCCCTTGGCCCGCAGGGTGTCACCCCAATCGCGCTTGCGATGATTGCCCGCGAAGAATCCGCGCGCCATGGGGCTCCACGGGATCAACGCCACGCCTTGATCCCTGCAGCACGGAATCATCTCCCGTTCCTCCTCGCGGTAGAGCAGGTTGTAGTGATTCTGCATCGAGACGAAGCGCGTCCAGCCATTCCTTTCGGCCACAGATTGGGCCTTGCCAAACTGCCAGGCGAACATGGACGAGGCGCCGAGGTAACGGGCCTTGCCGGCCTTGACCACATCCTGCAAGGCTTCCATGGTTTCTTCAATGGGCGTTTCATAATCCCAGCGATGGATCTGATACAGGTCAACGTAATCCATCTGGAGACGTTTCAGGGATTTGTCGATCGAAGCCAGGATATGTTTGCGCGACAGGCCCCGATCATTGATCTCGTCGCTCATCGGGTTGAAAACCTTGGTGGCGATGACCACCGTATCGCGTTGCGCACCCAATGCCCGGAGCGTGTTGCCGAGGATTTCCTCGCTCACACCCTGCGAGTAGACATCGGCTGTATCGAAGAAATTAATGCCCGCGTCCAAGGCGTGCTTGACGAATGGTTTGGCTTGTTCCTCCTCCAAAACCCATTCGCGCCACTTTTTCGAGCCGTAGGTCATCATGCCGAGGCACAAGCGTGAGACCTTCAGGCCTGCATTTCCCAATCGTCTATATTCCATTCCTGCTCCTTTGGCGATCACAGCACCTTTAAATTTGCCAGACTGGCTGCGAGTCTTTTGATACCAACGCTTTCGAAGACCACATCTACGATCTCGTCCTCATCTTGAATTTTGCTGTCGAGCACGATGCCGTCACCCCACATGGGATGTTTGACGCGCGTCCCGGCCCGGAATTTGCTTTCGATCATGGAAGCAGGTCGCAATGTCTGCGAAGAAGCCTGCCAGCTCGTATCCGGGGCCCGGGACCTGAGCCCGTATCCTGTTCGTGATTCGCCGACGATCAAATTGTCCGGCAAGTCCTCCAGGAAGCGCGACGGGTAGGTTTCTTCGGCGTACCCGCGTCCGCCGCGTTGGACCGCACGAAGGAGATAAAGCCGATCCTTGGCGCGCGTGATGCCCACATAAAACAGACGGCGTTCCTCTTCCATCTCCTCCGGCTCATCGAAGGAACGGCTGTGCGGCAGGAGGCCGTCGTCGAGACCGACGATGAAGACCGCCCCAAACTCCAGTCCCTTGGCAGCATGCAGGGTGAGCAATGTCGGGGCATTGACATTATCCTTCAGTGTATCCTGGTCGGAAACCAGCGCCACGTTCTCGAGGAATTCATCCAGCGTGCGCGTAGAATATTCGAGTGCCAGCCGGCGGAGTTCCTGCACATTCTCCCAGCGATCCTCGCCTTCTTCTGATTCGTCATCAATGAATGCTTTGTAATGGAGATCGTTGAGGATTCGGTCAAAGAGTTCGGAAACGGATAGGGCGGGTGAGACCTCTCTCCAATTCACGAGCGAGGCACCAAAATCTGCCAACGCAATCACACTGCGACCTGTGAATTGATTCCAATAGGGCGACTCCGAGCCGCGCGCCAAATTCAACAGAACCAGGCCGGCCGAGGTGCTGTTCTGACGCGCCGCCTGGTGCAGGGTGATCAGTGTTTTATCGCCAATGCCGCGCGGCGGCACATTGATGATTCGATCCAGGCTGGCTTCGTCCGCGGGATTATGGACGAGGCGCAGGAAGGCGATGAGGTCCTTGACTTCGCGCCGGCCATAGAAGCGCTGTGCGCCGACCAGCCGATAGGGAAGCCGCGCTTGCAAGAAGGCCTCTTCCAGCAGACGGGATTGGGCATTGGTGCGGTACATCACGGCACAATCACCCGGCTCAAAGTCGCGGCTGGCGACCAGCTGCGCAATGCTGTCTACCACAAACGCGGCCTCGGCATAGTCATCGGGTGCTTCATAAAAATAGATTTTCTCGCCTGCACCGCGCTCCGTGAACAGGTTCTTCTTGCGGCGGTGCGGCGCGCGGTCAATCACCGACATGGCGGCGTCGAGGATATTCTGCCGCGAGCGGTAATTCTGTTCGAGCAGAATGACCTGTGCCTCAGGATGGTCCTGTTCAAATCGTTGAACGTTGCGCCAGTCGGCGCCGCGCCAACGGTAGATGGATTGGTCGGGATCGCCGACCACAAAGATGTTGTGATGGGCGGAGGCGAGGTGCTTCAACAACGTATATTGTGCCAGGTTGGTATCCTGAAACTCATCCACCAGCACCTGCTCGAAGCGCCGCGCATATTTTTCGCGGACGGCGGGATTATCCTCCAGCAAACGCGCGGTGTACACCAGGAGGTCGTCGAAGTCCACGGCATTGCTGGCGACCAGCCGCTTTTGATATTCCGCATACACGCGCTTGACCACCTCATCCCGATAGTTGGTGATCGGGTAATCGTCGGCGCTGATCAGTTCGTTCTTGGCATTTGAAATCGAGGCGTGAATGCTTGCCGCCCGATACATTTTGTCGTTGAGATTAAACTCCTTGATGACCGCCTTGACGATGCGCTCTTGATCGTCGTCGTCGAAGATGACGAAGTTTGACTGGATGGGCAGGAAGTCCGCTTCGCGCCGCAGCAGGCGCGCGCAGATCGAATGGAATGTTCCAAGCAGCATGCCCTGAGTCGCATCCGCGCCCAGCAATTTCTCCACGCGCGTCTGCATCTCGCGCGCGGCTTTGTTGGTGAAGGTCACAGCCAGAATTCGATAAGGACGGACCCCTTCGTTTGCGATCAAGTACGCCACGCGTTGAGTGAGCACGCGCGTCTTTCCGGAGCCGGGGCCAGCCAGCACCAATACCGGGCCGTTCCCGGCCGTGACGGCTTTTCGCTGTTGTGGATTGAGCTTGTCGAGGAAATCCATGAATCAGGAATCGGTTAATGGCGAAGCATCCGCGCTCAGCGTTGTCGAGGCGTCGCTCCGCTCTCAGCGGCATCAGAAGAATCTATAATTCGGAAGTGCAGTTTGGACAGCGCGTGGCTTTGATGGAAATGCTTGTGAAGCAGTGCGGACATTCCTTGGTGGTGGGCGCCGGCGCAGCCGCTGGCTTGGACGCCATGGTTTCCAGGCTGGTAATTCCGCGTACCATCAAGAAGATCACAAAAGCAATGATGAGGAAATCCACCACATTTTGAATGAAGTTTCCGTAGGTCACCTTGGCACCGCCCAGCGTGAACGCCAATCCGCTGAAATCAATTCCACCGATGATGAGGCCGATCAACGGCATGATGAGGTCGTCCACCAGTGAAGTTACGATCTTGCCAAACGCACCTCCGATGATGACGGCCACGGCTAGATCCAACACGTTGCCGCGCATGATAAAAGCCTTGAAATCGTTTAACATTCGTCCTCTCCTTTTCAGCCTGTGCAGGTCTGGCTTATTCTACTTTTTTCAGAATAGGGTGTCAACAAAGTGCGCAGTTCTATCCCGTGATCGCGTCCGCGCGGGCTGATGACTTTCCTGTTAATCCAGGTTTAATGAAAAATTCTCTATCGACGCCCTGAATTGGAGTATAATTTTTCCTGCTCGCTTGCAAATTGTAGCCTTCATGACGAATGTGACTTTTAGTTACATGGCAAAGGAGGTGCGTTTCCCACCCATTTCAGTACATATCCATAAATCCAGTTTTCCTCAATTCATGAGTAAAAAGTAAAAAATATTCAACACATCCATTAATTTGGAGGAGAAAAGAATATGTTACAAAAACGCTTGATGATTGTCGTCGGTCTGGTCATTGCCCTCAGCATGGCGCTGGCGGCGTGCGCACCGACTGCTACTCCCGCTCCTACGGCGGCTGCGGTCGCGCAGGCGACTGCTACTTCTGCGCCCGCCCGTCATGGCGGCTGGCTGGACGAAATTGATGCATCTGTAGTGGGCAGTGACTCTGCGATCACGCAACTACAGGCTGGCGCAATTGACATTTATTCAACCGGCCTGCCGTCCACCGACCTGAGTGCTATCAAGAGCTCGGGTCTAAGTTATGGTTCCTACACCGGGACCTATTACGACATCCTCTACAATCCGGCCGTGTTCACCGATACCTCCGTCCTGAATCCGTTCTCGGACCGCAAGATCCGCGAAGCGACCGAGTACTTGTATGATCGCAACTACATCGATCAGGAAATCTACAACGGCGGCGGCCTAGTCAAGTATTTCCCCTTCGTGACCGATGGTCCTGATTATACGGATTTGGCTGATGTCGCAGCGAGCCTGGAAGCCCAATATGCCTATAACCCTGATAAGGCCAAGCAGATTATTACGACCGAGATGACCTCCCTGGGCGCGACGGCAGATGCCACGGGTAAGTGGCAGTATAAGGGCAAGCCGGTTACGCTGAATTTCGTCATCCGCAACGACAGCGACGGAACCCGTAAACCTCTCGGTGACTATGTGGCAGCCCAGCTTGCGAGCGTTGGCTTCACGGTCAATAGCGAGTACAAGAAATCTTCTGAAGCCTCTCCGATCTGGATCGGCAGCAACCCTGCCGATGGTGAGTGGAATCTGTATACGGCGGCCTGGGTCAATACCGCAATCGAACGCGATGGCAAGACGGATTTCCAATCCATGTACCTGCCCGATAGCATTCAAGGCATGCAGGTCTTCGCGGCGAACAACCCGGATCCCGCCTTCCAGAAAGTCGGCGACGATCTTGCCAATGGTAACTTCACCACTCTTGACCAGCGTCATCAAATGATGGCTCAGGCGATGCAACTCAGCCTGCAGGACTCCTTGCAAGTCTGGCTGATTGACGGCAGAGGCTTTGCGCCATACTCCACGAAGGTCCAGGTGGCTACGGATTTGGGCGCCGGCGTGGAAACCTCCTCCGTGTGGCCCTTCACGCTGCGCTTTACGGGTCAGGAAGGCGGTACGCTGAAATGGGGTACGAATGATATCTTCACCGATCCGTGGAATCCGGTATCTGGCAGCAACTGGACATGGGATCAAGGTTTAGCGCGCGCTACGGACAGTTCGCCTACGGTCAACGATCCGTATACCGGTCTGGCCGATCCTCTGCGAATCCAAAAGATGGATTTGACCGTGCAGACTGGCCTGCCCGTGTTCAAGACCCTGGATTGGGTCACCTTGAGTACTGCCGATAAGATTACGCCTCCATCCGATGCTTGGGTGGATTGGGATGCAAAATCACAAACGTTCATTACGGTGGCCGATGCTGCCAACGCGGCTGCCAACATCGCAACGGTAAAAACGCAAGCCGCAACCTTGGCGGGTGCGGTGGACCTGACGACGATGGTTGCGCCTCCAGCCGCTCCGGCTGCCGCTGCGAACACAACACCACCTCCCGCGACGCTGGATAAGGGCGGCCAGGCTTTGGCCAATGTGTTGACCAGCCTCGGCACGTTCTACACCCAGACCACTGGAAAATCCGTGGATGTTGCCACGGCTCTAAAGTCCTCCGACAACATCACCAGCATCGAGACGGAAGTCGGCAAAGTTGCCGGCATTACAACGGGCGCTGCGGATCAACAAAAAGAGATTGCGTCTTTTGCCGTGTCGTTTGTCGGTGGTTTGGATGGCAGCGGCTATTATCAATTAGGCACAACCGATTACACGACGTCCAAGACAAAAGCGGTTATCACCTATCCAGCCGACATGTTCCAGACTGTGAAGTGGCATGATGGCAGTCCGCTGACCATGGGCGACTTTGTCATGAATATCATCGAGTACTTTGACCGCGCCAAGCCAGACAGCCCGATCTACGATGACACGTATGTTCCGATCTTCCAGGGCTATCAGTCCACGTTCAAAGGCATCAAGATCGATTCCACCGATCCTCTGGTCATTGAGTACTACCAGGATTCGTATTATCAGGATGCTGAGTTGAACGGCCCATTTGGTGTTCCTGATTTGGGCTGGCCGGAGTATTGTTACAACGGCTGCACCTATGGCGAGGCCCCGTGGGAAGCCGTCGCGATGTCCAATCAGGCGGAAGCCGATGGGCAGTTGGTGTACACGGCTGATAAGGCTGCAGAGAAGAAGGTTGAACAGACCAACTATGTTGGCGGTCCAAGCCTCGATATTCTGACCAAGGAACTGGCTACGTTAGCGGCCAATAACACCGTTCCGTATGCCCCGACCATGAGCAAGTATGTGACGGCGGACGAGGCCAAGACGCGTTATGCCAATTTGCAGGCCTGGTACACGGCTCATAAGACCTACTGGGTCGGAACCGGTCCGTATTATCTGGACAGCGTCAACTTGACCGGCAAGACGCTGACCTTGAAGAACTTCGCGGATTATGCTGACGCGGCGGATCGCTGGTCAGAGTTCAGCTCACCGATGCTGGCGACCGTGAAGCTGGATGGTCCTGCCCAAGTTAAGATTGGCGATACGGCCACCTTCAATGTCACCGTGACCTTCAATGGCAATCCATACCCGGAGAAGGATGTCAAGCAGGTTAAATACTTGCTGTACGATGCGACCGGTGCGGTGGTCGGCACGGGCACTGCCACCGCCGTTGCCGACGGCCAGTGGCAGGTCGTTCTTGACGCGGCCACCACTTCCAAGCTGACCGCGGGATCGAATAAGGTCGAAGTGGCCGTTGCGCCGATCCCAGTCGCTCAACCCGCTTTCGCTACTTTGAGTTTTGTCACCACACCATAGACTGGCGAGAGTTTCATATACAGTATAATGATAGGGGCAAGGTTCCTTGCCCCTATCATTTATAGTCCTCGGAGGTCCTATGGCAGTTACCGCCCAAACACAACCTCAGTCGGGATTGGAAGTATTCCGGAAACGGGCTTCCAACAGCACTTTTTTGCGAGTGATTCGTTATACGGGTTTGCGCCTGATAACCCTGTTTGTGACGGTTGTGATAGGGATTTATCTGACCATCCTGATCGCCAACATGGGGGGGTACGTCGACAAGATCATCAAGGGTGAAATTACTCAGTCCATCACTCAGAAGGCGGCCGCCGATCCCAGAATGCGAAGCATGTCCTCGGACGAACGCTCAAAACTTATCCAGACGCAGATCGCCCTTGAGGAAAACCGGCAGGGCCTGAATACACCCGTCGCCGTTCGCAATATTACATATCTCAGCAATGCGTTAACGTTGAACCTGGGCGATGCGATTAATATGAACAGCGATAGCGGCTCCAAATCTGTTCGCCTCATCATCCTGGGACGGATGCCGGCGACGCTGTTGTTAATGGGCACTTCGGAATTGTCCCTGTTTTTTGTGAGTCTTTTTCTCGCGCTGACTTTATCCAGGCGGTATGGGAGTTTTTGGGATAAGCTGATTATTCTCCTGTCGCCGACCTCCACCCCGCCCGCTTGGTTCTATGGAATTTTTCTGATCCTGCTTTTCGCGGCCATATTCAAGATCCTGCCGTTTGGGGGATTGATGGATGCGCCTCCGCCCTCGAACCCCATTGATTTTGGCTTGAGCGTTTTGAAACACTTGATTCTTCCCGCCTCGGCCTTGTTCATCAGCCAGTTCTTCCTGAGCATTTATAACTGGCGGACTTTTTTCCTGATCTATTCCAGCGAAGATTATGTGGAAATGGCGAAAGCCAAGGGCCTGCCTTCGCGCGATATTGAACGCCAATATATTTTGCGCCCGACTCTGCCCACCATTATTACGCAATTTGCCTTGCTGCTGATCAGCGTCTGGCAGGGCGCCATTGTGACCGAAACGGTCTTTGAGTGGCCGGGTCTTGGACGGACTTTCTATCAAGCGATCGGTTTGTTTGATACTCCGGTGATCGTCGGGCTGACCATCATCTATGCGTACTTGCTCGCCATCACCGTGTTCGTTCTCGATTTTGTGTACGCCCTGGTGGATCCGAGAGTCAAGGTGGGCGGGAGCTAATCATGAATACGTTGAGGAATTCGTTCCGCGAGATTCTGCGTTATCCGTCTGCCATTGCCGGCGTCACCATGGTTTTGTTGCTGCTGTTGGTCTCCGTTTATGCGGTGATCAAAATCCCCTACAGTCAAGCCATTTATCTGTGGCGCGGCGGCGAGGATGTGTGGGGCGCGAATCCAAAATTTGCGCCGCCGGCCTGGTTCAATTTCTTTTCAAGCAAGAAACAGCCTCTCTCTTTTGCGGTAAACAGCGCCGATGGCACCATGACCAAGACGGTCACGGCGGGCGCACAGAACACAGGGACGGTCAACATTTCCTATTCTTTTGATTTTCAATCGGACGCCTATCCTCAGGAAATGCTGATCAATTTCGATGCAAAGTATGCCGCCAAGCAGCCTTTCGTTTCCATCAATTGGGTGACGCCGGACGGTCGCAACATCCGGATTGATAATCTTGGCATCAACCAGCAGCAGACGGTTCGATTCTCTCAAGATCAGAACTTCTTGCAGGGTCTGAATGGCCAAGATCCAATGCAGGCATTATTCAATGATCCGAAGACCAATCAGATTCTAAAAGGAAAGTACCAGGTGCAGATTATCGGTGTCACTTTTGAACAAGCTTCCGATATTAATGCTCAGTTCGTCTTCCAGGGTCAAGTGTATGGCTTGGCGGGAACGGACCAATACCGCAGGGATTTGATGGTGGCCCTGTTGTGGGGCGCACCGGTCGCCCTGGCCTTTGGCCTGTTGGCCTCCATCGGGACGTTAGTCACCACCATGATTATTGCTGCGATCGGGACCTGGTATGGGGGCTGGGTGGATGCGTTGATCCAGCGCATCACCGAGATTAACTTGGTCCTGCCTTATCTGGCCATCCTGATCATGGTCGGGACTTTTTACTCGCATAGCATCTGGGTCATCTTGGGGGTGACGGTCCTGCTTAATATTTTTACCGGCAGCATCAAAAGCTATCGCGCCATTTTTGTCCAGGTGAAGGAATCCATGTATATCGAGGCGGCCCGTTCGTACGGCGCCTCGAACGGCCGGATTATCTTTCTATACTTGATTCCCAGGATGATTCCGCTCTTGATCCCGGGCCTGGTCTCTTCGGTTCCATCCTTTGTCTTTCTGGAGTCCACGCTGGCCGTCCTTGGTTTGGGCGATCCGGTCCTGCCAACCTGGGGCAAGATCATTGACGATGCATTTACGAATGGCGCCCTCTACAAGGGATACTATTATTGGATTTTGGAACCGGCGATCCTGCTGATGATCACCGGCCTTGGTTTCGCCATGCTTGGGTTTGCATTGGATCGTATCTTCAATCCAAGGTTGAGGGATATTTAAGGAATGACACAGAACAACAAACTCCTCCGTATTGAAGAGTTGGTATTGCATTTCAATACCACTCATGGCCCCGTGCAAGCCGTGGATGGCGTAAATTTCGAGCTGGCGTCCAATCGGGCCGTCGTGATTCTCGGCGAATCAGGATGTGGAAAGAGTTCACTGGCCAAGGCGATCTTGCGTCTCCTGCCTCGCAATGCCGGCACTTACTCGGGGCGGGTTTATTTGGAAGATAAGGACGTGATGCTGCTAAACGAGGAAGAGTTCCGCCAGCGAATCAGGTGGGCCTCCATCTCCATGGTCCCACAAGCAGCCATGAACGCGCTGAATCCCGTTATCCGGGTAGGTGAACAGGTGGCTGAGCCTGCGATCGTTCACCTGGGCGTGGATCGGAGGGAGGCGTTCTCGCTGGTCCGGAAAATGTTCCAGCACGTTGGCGTTCCGGAGGATTTCATCTCCCGCTATCCGTTCGAGTTGAGCGGCGGCATGCGCCAGCGCGTGGCCATCGCCATGGCCCTGGTGACCTCCCCGATCCTGATCATCTTGGATGAACCGACCTCCGCCCTGGACGTCTTGACACAGGCCAATATCTTCAACGTGTTGAAGCGGCTTAAGAAGGAGTTGGGCATCAGCTTCATCCTGATTACGCATGATATTGCCACATCCAGCGAATTGGCCGATGACGTGGCCGTGATGTATGCCGGGCAAATCGTGGAAGTGAGCGATGCGTATCGCTTCTTCGACAAGCCGCTTCATCCCTATTCTCAAAAGTTGATGAATAGTGTGCCAAGGTTGCACGGCACAACGGAGCCTGAATTCATTACCGGCAGGCCGCCCAGTTTGATCGCCCTGCCCAAGGGCTGTCGTTTTGCTGATCGCTGCCCGGCCCGCTTCGAAAAATGTGCTCAAGATCCGCCGGTGATTGAAAAAGACGGCCGCAAAGTGAAATGCTGGCTATTCGCCTGATGGGAGAATTCTAATGGTTGCCGCTGTTCAAACACAAAATGCAGAGAATGACCTGCGCAAGGTTTTATTGTCCATTGACGACTTGCATGTCTGGTTCGAATTAAGACGTTTTGGCTTCGGCCACGCCGGATACGTGAAAGCGGTGGATGGCGTGACCTTCAAGGTGCATCAAGGGGAGGCGATTGCCGTGGTCGGAGAAAGCGGATGCGGCAAATCAAGCCTGATGAAGACCATTCTGGCCCTGTATAAACCGACCAAGGGAAAGGTCATCTTTGATGAGAAGGATCTGTCCGAGCTGGATGGCGCAGGTCTCCATGGCTATCATTCCCGCGTCGGCTATGTTCAACAGGACCCGTACGGCGCTCTGCCGCCGTTCATGAGTGTGGAACGGATCCTGGAGGAGCCCCTGATCGTCGGCGGTGTCAAGGAAAAGGAAGAACGCCTCCAGCGTATTCGCAAGGCGATGGACGAGGTGAAGCTCACACCGGTGGAGGATTTCTTGGAGAAGTTCCCGCATATGTTGAGCGGTGGACAACAACAACGCGTGGTGATCGCACGTGCCATGATCATGGGACCGAAATTCCTGGTCGCCGATGAGCCGGTTTCCATGCTGGATGCATCCGTGCGGGTGGAGATTCTCAAGCTGTTGCGGGGCTTGCAGGAATCGCACAACCTGTCCGTCATCTATATCACACACGATCTTTCCACGGTCAGCTATTTCTCCGAGCGCATCTTCGTGATGTATGCCGGTAATCTGGTGGAGAAGGCCAATGTGCGCCAGCTCCTGGATCATCCGCTTCACCCCTACACGATGGCTCTGCTGACCGGCACCTCCGAGCCGGATGCCAGGAATGCAGAAACCTTCAAGGAGCTGCCGCCCGGCGAGCCTCCCAGCCTGGTGAATCCTCCAACGGGCTGTCGTTTCCATCCGCGCTGCTCCAAAGCGATCCAGGGCCTGTGCGAAGTCAAAGAACCTCCGGATTTTGAACCTGAGCCCGGTCACCTCGTGGCTTGCTGGTTGTATCAATAGAATTGATGCGTCCCTGGCAATTGATTTTGCTCGGTTTTGTCTTGTCGTTGATGGGAGTTATCTTCCCTTTCCTCATGGTGATCCAGGTGTTCCCCTCCACTTTTTTTTTGAATTTCTTTTCCTACGCCGCCTCCCTGACCGGCTTGTTCTTGGGCATCATCGGGGCCTCGCGCTATGTCCGGGCACATCGCAATAAATGATTTCCCATGAAACTGGTTGAGGATGTGATAGGATTCGGGTCGCAGGACCCGAATTTTTTTCGATGAGGAGCGATTCATGATTGGAATCAAAAGTGGATTTCGCCGGTCCATTCCTTTACTGGCGCTGATCACCCTTCTGTTTTCCGCATGTGGAAGTTTGCCTGCCGCCTCGAAAGAACCGCCGGTCGCCACTCCAACGGCAGTGCCGCCGCCGGTGTTCACTCCCACGCCTTTGCCACGAACGTTGACGATCTGTCTTGGCCAGGAGCCAAATACACTGTATCCGTTTGGAAAGCTGAACGCCGCGGCGCAGAGCGTTCTGGCCGCCGTGGATGACGGACCGATTGATACCATCGGTTATACCTATCAGCCGGTGATCCTGCAGAAATTACCCAGCATCTCCGACGGCGACGCCACGATTTCAGCGGTCCCCGTGACCAACGGGAGCGAGATCGTGGATGCTGACGGGAACCTGACCGCCTTGAGCATTGGAACAAGCGTCCACCCCGCCGGTTGTCGTTCCAGTGGTTGTGCCGTGATTTATTCGGGATCCGGCCTGCAGATGGATCAAATGTCCGTTACCTTTGATCTGCGTCCTGATCTGACCTGGTCGGATGGCACACCGTTGACGGCCGACGATTCCGTGTATGCCTATCGGATCGTTTCCAATGACTCCGCTTCCCCGTACAAATTCCTGGCCGACCATACGCAGTCCTATACCGCCACGGATGGGACCACGGTTCAGTGGACGGGGATTCCGGGTTTCATTGATCCAACCTACTTCACGGATTTCTTTGCTCCCGCCCCGAAGCATGTCTGGGATAAATTTGGGCCCACCGGCCTTGGGCAGGTGGATGTGGCTTCCCATGTCCCCATGGGCTGGGGGCCGTACATGATTCAAAATTGGGCGGCCGGCGATCACATCACGCTGGCCAAGAATCCATACTATTTCCGCGCCTCGGACGGCCTGCCCAAGTTCGATACCTTGGTCTTTCGTTTCATTCCGGACCCCAACGCCGCGATCAGCCAGTTGACTTCAGGCGGATGCGATATCCTGGATCCCAGCATCAATCTCGATTCGCAAGTCGCCCTGCTGCAACAAATGCAAGATGCCGGCGAAATCCAGGCCTTCTTCACGCCCAGCTCTGCCATCGAATGGCTTGGCTTGGGGGTCAACCCGGCCGTTTTCGATGCGGGGAGTCGCTCCGTCCGCGGTTCCCCCGATTTTTTTGCCGACCCGAGTACGCGTCAGGCGATTGCCTTGTGTCTGGACCGCCAAAAGGTCGCGGATACCGTTTTGTTCGGGCAGTCCTCCGTGCCAACCAGCTTTGTCTCACCCGATGATCCAGTCTATGTCAGCAATCTTCCCGCCTACAAGTTTGATGCCGCGGCCGGCTCTCAATTGCTCGAGCAGGCCGGCTGGAAATATGTCAGCGGAGACACGATTTTGGCGCGGCGCGCCGTTTCAGTCCGGAATGTGCCGGCCGGTACACCTTTGATCTTGAATTACATTACCACGCAGTCCACCCAGCGGCAGCAGGTGATCGATATCCTCTCGCAGTCGCTGGCGCAGTGCGGGATCGGGATCAACGTGCAGTATGAATCGCAGCAGCAACTGTACGCGCCCGGACCCGACGGACCTCTTTTCGGGCGCGACTTTGATCTTGCAGAATTTGCCTTGAGCGATACGAGCATCGAGCCTCCCTGCGGCTGGTTCACCACGAATGAGGTACCCAATGCGGTGAATCATTGGGTTGGCGTGAACGTGGAGGGTTACAGCAACCCGGATTATGATGCGGCCTGTTACGCCGCGCAGGCGTCGCTGCCCAGCGAGCAGGCTTATACCGATTCCTATCATCAGGCCCAATCCATCTTCGCCAGCGACCTGCCGGCCATTCCACTGTTTTTCCGTCTCAGCGTGGCGGCGGCCCGCGCCGACTTGTGTCATTTCAACCTCGATCCAACCGCCAATCCCATGTCGAACATCGAAGCTTTTGATGAGGGGCAGGCTTGCCAGAAGTGAATCGGGTGCGGGGTTGGGCGGCCGCGGCCCTCTTGATTTTGCTGTTGGTTTCGTGTGGACCGAAAGCGGCTCCTGCGCTGACACCGACGCCCGGGCCGTCGCCCGCGCCGACCGCGACTCCCGTCCCTCATGCCGCCGCGATCCGATTCGCATTGATCGGCGCCCTGAACCCGGCCAATGTGTGGGCCTTGTTCGATGCGGAAGGATATTCCTACAATACGTACGCGGTGATGTCCGGTTATTATCCGCGCTTGTATCAGCTTTCGATCCCGGATCGGAACTTTGAACCGATGGCCGCGGGCGGAATGCCATCGCCGGTGGAGCAGGAGGGAAATTTCTACACGGCCACCGTTCCGCTTCGATCCGACCTGACGTGGACAGACGGGAGTCCGTTCACGGCCGAGGACGTTGCCTTTACGGTCAATACGGCTTTGTCGTTTCAGCTCGGCTTCGACTGGCACGATTTCTACGATCCGGATTACCTTGACCACGCGGAAGCGGCGGATGCCCACACCGTCAAGTTCTATTTCAAGAAACAACCGAATGTCGGCGTATGGCAGTATGGTGCCTTGCAGGGGCCGATCGTTCAGAAGGCATATTGGTCATCCAAGCTCTCTGCCGCGGCGGCCCTGTTGCCGTCCAGTGAACTGCTTCCACAGATCGCCTCGCTGACCTCGCAAGCCGCGCAAACCCAATCGGAGATCAATGAACTGTATGCGACGCTTGCCACGCTGGCGAATCCCAGCACGACGTACCTGGAAACCACGAATGATATTAAGGGTCAGCAGGATATTTTGAATCAAACCAATACCGCCATCAGCAAAGCTCAATCGCAATATGACACAGCGCTGGACGCCGCCCGTCAATCGCTGTACGCGCTGGACGGGCAAGGTGAGCCGACACTTGGCGATTGGATGCCGGCGGGGCCGGAGAATGGAGCATGGGTCAATACAGTCAATCCCGCGCATCCGTTCAATGTCCCGCACTTTGATCGCTCCGCGTATGTACTGTTTTCAGATCAGACGTCGGCGCTCGCCGCATTGGAGAATGACCAGGTAGACCTCATTCTGAGCCCGGGCGGCATCGCGCAGGATGTTGCTTCCCAGAAGATCGTGCCGCCCTTGCAACTGGCGGATAACAGGACTTCCAGTGTAAGTTTCATTAGGATCAATTCGGCGAATGCGGCATTAGCCGATCCTGCGTTTCGTCAGGCTCTATCCTGCATGATCGATAATGTCAGCTTGGGGCGGTATTTCATGGCCTTGCCGCAGGACACGTTCGTGCCCGCTGGAAATCAGCCATGGATCAACTCCGCCGCGACAAATCCATGTCAAGGCCAGGCCGAATCGGATCGCAGAAAACATGCGGCAGACCTATTGAAAGCAGCCGGGTATACATGGCAGAAGGAACCAACCGAGGAACAAGCAGGACAAGGGCTCATGCGACCGGACGGTATGCCGTTCCCAAAGATCACATTACTTTCTGCCGACCGCGGGGAAAACCTGCCCAACGTGGCTGAAGCCATTGAGCAGATGGCAGGCGACTTTGGGATCCCGCTGATCGGGAGCCCTGAGAGTGCACAGGACGTTCGTTACAAGGTCTTCAGCGGCGGCGACTACGATATGGCCGCCTTGGATTGGCAGTTAAGCGCCTATCCCAGTTACCTGTGTGATTGGTTCAAGGACGGGAATTCGTTCGGGTATCAGAGCGACCAATTACAATCCGCGTGCGCCGCATTGAATGCAACCAGCGATTTGTCGGCGGCCCAGAAAGATGTCGATCAGATTCAATCCATCCTTGCACACGACCTTCCGCTGATTCCATTATATGCATCCCTCACGGATGACGCCTATCGAAACATCAAGTATCCGTTTCGTAGCGTGCTGGACGGGCTGAGCGGAGTCTACGGGGCGCCGTCTTTGGCAATTCCTGCTCCATAAACAAGAATATTTGCTATAATCAGGCAATTCCGTTCAAGGAGCTGACCTGTGGCGAAGACCGATAAGAAACCTTTGCTGGAAGTCAAGAACCTCAAGACCCATTTCTTTACTGAGGATGGCGTTGTTCATGCCGTGGATGGAGTGGACTTCGTGGTTTATCCCGGCGAGATCCTTGGGTTGGTCGGCGAATCCGGATGCGGCAAAAGCGTGACGTCGCTGTCCGTGATGCGCTTGATAGCGGCTCCGGGAAAAGTTCTGGAGGGCGAAATCTTACTGGATGGGACGGACCTGCTGAAACTGTCGGAGGATGAGATGATGAAGGTGCGCGGCAATCGCATCTCCATGATCTTTCAACAGCCGCAGACTGCGCTCAATCCGGTCTTCAAGGTGGGCGATCAGATCGCCGAGGTATTAAGCATTCATCAGGATTTTGGCAAGGAAGCGGGTCAGAAGCGGGCAGTCGAGTTATTGAAAATGGTGGGCATCCCGGAAGCGGAACGCCGGGCTCAATCTTTCCCTCATGAACTTTCAGGCGGCATGGCTCAACGCGTGATGATCGCCATGGCGCTGGCATGCGTGCCCGAACTCCTGATCGCCGATGAACCGACGACCGCCTTGGATGTCACCATTCAGGCGCAGATCCTTGACCTCGTGCTGGAGATGCGCAAGAACTTGGGCACGTCCGTGATCTTGATCACGCATGATCTGGGCGTTATTGCGGAGATGGCGGAACGCGTGGCGGTGATGTATGCGGGTGAGATCGTCGAGCAGGCTGAGTCCACCGAACTCTTTGATAATCCGCTTCATCCCTATACCCAAGGTTTGATCGGCTCGATCCCGATCCTGGGAAAGATCAAGGAACGGCTGGATGTGATTCCCGGCAGCGTACCGAATCTGGTCGATCCCAAACCGGGCTGCCGCTTTGCCCCGCGCTGTGCGGCGCGTGTGAAATATGGACTTGAGATTTGCGACCGGGTAGATCCGCAGTTGATTGAAGTCAAGCCCGGGCACATTGTCCGTTGCTGGTTATATCAAAACGCGGAAGGCCATCGGGCGCCGCTGAAAGCGCGCTGAGCGCGCCACGGAGTATCCAATGAGCGAAAACTCTTCCAACTCGGATTTGATTCAGGTCAGGTCACTGAAGAAATATTTTCCGGTGCGGGCCGGCGTGATGCAGCGTGTGGTGGCCAGTGTCCTGGCCGTGGACGATGTCAGTTTCAGTATCAAGAGCGGCGAGACGCTGGGCATGGTGGGGGAATCGGGCTGCGGCAAGACGACCGTTGGACGGACGATGCTGCGGCTGATCGAGCCGACGGCAGGTTCTGTCATCTATAACGGCGTGGATATATTCAAACTTAAGACCGGCGACCTGAAACCGATCCGCCGCGACCTGCAGATCATTTTTCAGGACCCGTATGCCTCGCTCGATCCGCGCGTGCCGATTGGCACCTCGGTGATGGAGGGGTTGCAAATCCATCACATTGGCAGCGCGAAAGAACGTGCCGGGATCATGCTGGACACTCTTAAGAAGGTGGGGCTGGAGGAGTATCATTCGCGCCGCTTCCCGCACGAGTTTTCCGGTGGTCAGCGTCAGCGCATCGGGATTGCGCGGGCGCTGGCCCTGCGTCCCAAATTCATCGTCTGCGACGAACCGGTTTCCGCGCTGGATGTTTCGATCCAATCGCAAGTGCTCAATATATTGAAGGATCTGCAAAAAGAGTTCGGTTTGACGTATCTTTTCATCGCCCATAACTTGAGCGTGGTGGAGCATATCTCGGACCGCGTGGCGGTGATGTACCTGGGCAAGATGGTCGAATTGGCGGACCGCGATGAGCTGTACCGCGACCCGGAACATCCGTACACCCAGGCGCTCATGTCGGCGATCCCCGTTCCTGATCCGAAGATGAAACGAAACCGGTTGATTCTCAAGGGGGATGTGCCCAGCCCGCTCCACCCTCCCAGCGGATGCCGATTCCATCCGCGTTGTCCCATCGCGGAAAAGATCTGCTCCGAACAAGAGCCCGAGTTCCGTGAGGTCAAACCAAACCATTGGGCGGCCTGCTGGATGGTCAAATAGATTTTCAGGAAAGCGATGAAATACGGAATCCTGCTCGTTGACGACCAGCGTGACATTCTCCGCCTTTTGCATTCGACGCTGGACACGCTGAAGAACGCCGACCTTGAAGTTTTCGAGGCGCCCTCCGGTGAGGAGGCCTTGCTGGAGGCGAGCCGACAACGGATTGATTTGCTGGTCTCTGATTACAAACTGCCGGGTATGAGCGGAATTGAGCTGATGCATAAGGTCCGCGCCCGGCACCCGGATGTAAAAGTGGTCCTGATTTCGGGCATGACCGATCGAAAGGCCCGCGATGAAATGTTGAATGCCGGCGCGGTGGCCCTGTTCGACAAGCCGATCCCGCTGGCTGATTTCCTCGACGTGGTCGAACGCAGTTTGGGATTGGTCCGCACGATTTTCCCGCCTGAATCGGGTTCCCGGGAGGAAGCAAAACGCGCCCGCGTCTCTGATTTGCTGGCGAATTTCCGGCAGGATATGGATGCTCACGCCGTGTTTCTTTTGAATGAACGCGGCATGGTGCTGGCCCGGGCAGGCGCCCTGAATGACAGCAGCTTGGAAGTCTCCCTGTTATCGGCGCTGATCGCGATTTTCAATGCGGGTTTGAAGATTGCAAAAATCAATCATCAGGACGCGTTGAACCAGTATTTTGTTTTTGGAGATGGCGACGAGGATCTTTTGTTGATCCCCATTACGGGCGCGTACGCTCTGTTGCTGGCCGGCGAAAAACTGACCCAGCGCGACAGTATTCTGGATACCCTGCAGGCCCTGCTGGCTCTTCGGGATGAAGTGGAACGATCCCTGCGTTCGATGGGCGTCACGGCTGAATTGAAAGCTGCGCCGGCACCTCCGGCAGCTCCTCCGGTCAAGAAGAAAGGCAAAACAGGCGAGCTGCTGCCCTCCGCTCCGCCTTCGCCTGAGATGGAGGCCCTGCTTAAAGAAGCCGCGCGAAAAAAAGTCAAACAGCAGGAAATGGATGATTTCTGGAGCAAAGCTGCCGAGCAACATGCAGGCAAGTCAAGCAATCCCGAGGCCATCTCGTACGAGGAAGCCCGCAAGATGGGCTTGACGCCGGATACCCAAAAATAATGTGATACAATTTGCCGCGCTTTTCTTTGGGGCGTGGTGCAAGGGCAGCACACCAGCCTTTGGAGCTGTGGATCTTGGTTCGAATCCAGGCGCCCCAGTCTGATCATTCAACCCGCGCAGGCGGGACTTTTTCTCTCAGCACTCAAGCAATGAGTGCATACAGGCCGCGCGAGCAGGCCTGTTTTGTTTCAGGAGTGTTCTTATGAAGGTTACCCCCGTTTTACTCGCCGCCGGTCAGGGCACGCGCATGAAATCCGATGTGCCCAAAATGCTTCATTCCATCTGTGGCAAACCGATGCTGGCTCATTCTCTCGCAGCAGTGATGAACGTAAGTGATGAATCGCCGGTGGTGATCGTCGGCCCGCAGGCGGATCAGATACGCCGGTCCGTCTCCGGCGCGGTTCGATTCGTGGTTCAAGACCGGCAACTCGGCACGGGTCACGCCGTCCTGCAGGCCGAGGCGTTGCTCAAAGGCAAAACGGAGTATGTGCTGGTGACCTACGGCGACATGCCTTTACTGCAAGGCTCGACCTTGAAGCGGCTTGTCGAGGCCCAGGCCTCCAATCGCGGTCCGATGACGATGCTCACCGTAATCGCCGATACGCCGCGCGGCTTCGGACGCGTGCTGCGCAATCCGGATGGAACCGTGGCCGCGATCGTGGAAGAATATGCGGCCGCGCCCGAACAATTGAATGTTAAAGAATTGAACGTCGGTGCCTATTGCTTTGAAGCGGATTGGCTGTGGAGCGCATTGCACCGGATCCAGGTTTCACCCAAAGGGGAATATTACCTGACCGATACCGCCGGGCTTGCGGCCCGGGACGGCTTGCCGATTCAAGCCGTGGTGTGCCCTGATCTGGTTGAAAGCATCGGCATCAACACGCGCCTGGACCTTGCGGATGCCGAAGCGGTCATGCAGTCGCGCATCAATGCCAGGCATATGTCGAACGGCGTAACGATCCTAAATCCTGCCTCAACGTATATCGAGGCCGATGTGCAGATCGGGAAAGATACGATGATTCTGCCGAACACCTATATTCAAGGCCAGACCCTGATCGGCGAACGGAATCAGATCGGCCCCAATTCCCACATCCGCACTTCAAAGATTGGAAATGGCTGCACCGTTTTCATGTCGGTCATGGACGGGGCCGTGCTGGAGGACGACGTGGATATCGGCCCCTTTGCCCGCCTGCGGAAGGGTGCGCATCTGGCACAACATGTTCATATGGGTAACTTCGGCGAGGTGAAGGACTCCTATCTTGGCCAGGGAGTAAAGATGGGACATTTCTCCTACATCGGCGATGCCACGATCGGTGCGAATACCAATATCGGCGCGGGAACCATCACCTGCAACTTCGATGGCGTGAAGAAGAATCCGACCGAGATCGGCGAAGACGCCTTCATCGGTTCCGATTCGATGCTGGTCGCGCCGATCAAGATCGGTGATCGTGCCAGGACCGGCGCCGGCGCCGTGGTGACGAAGGATGTCCCGGCCGATACGCTTGCCGTCGGCGTGCCGGCGCGGGCGATCAAGAAATTGGAGAAGAAAGTAAAGAGTGAAAAGTAGTGTGCCTCATCCAACGATGGAACGCAAGGCCATGACCAAGCTGACCGAAGACGAAAAACGATCCCTGATCGAGCTTGCCAACGAAGCACGCAAACGCGCCTATGCGCCTTATTCCAACTATATGGTCGGCGCGGCCCTGCGGACGAAGACCGGTCGTTTATTCACCGGTGTCAATGTGGAGAACGCGGCATATCCAGTCACGATTTGCGCGGAGCGTGTGGCGGTTTTCAAAGCTGTCTCGGAGGGTGAGCACGAGTTCGAAGTGATCGCCGTGGCCACCGAGGATGGAGGCTCGCCCTGTGGTTCGTGCCGCCAGGTGCTGGCCGAATTCGGATTGGATACGATTGTTTTGATCGCCGACGGAACAGGGAAATTGATCAGCACGACCACGGTGCGTGAGCTGCTGCCCAGGGCATTTACTCCCGAAAATCTTTCCCGGGAAGTTTAGAGGCAGAGGCCAGGATGTTCAGCCAGCCCTTCTCCATCCCATCCGCATTGATTGCCCTTCTTTCCCTTCCACTGATCTTGGGTTGGATCCCTCGCCAATCATTTTACGGCGCGCGCACCGCGAAAACGCTCGCCCGCGACGAGATTTGGTATCCCGCGAACCGGTTCACGGGTGCCATCCTTTTGATTTCCAGTTGTATTTATTTTGTCATCGCCTGGGCCCTTCCGGAGGCAGGCACCGCCTCAACGATCGGCTTGAAGATCTGGTTCCTTCACCTCGCTGCCTTTGTCCTTCCGCTCCTAGCCGGCCTGTTCTTGATTCGTTTCTTCATCCAAACCTTGTAAATGCGTGATCCATTCCGCTCTTCTCGTGTGGAGGCAGTCGTGCTTCGCCATTCCGATTACGGGGAAGCCGACCGCATTTTGACGCTCTATACGCGCCAACTGGGAAAAATCCGTGCCATCGTCAAGGGCGCCCGCAAGCTCACTTCGCGCAAGGCAGGACACCTGGAACCGTTCGCACACGTCCAGCTTCAGCTCTCGACGGGCCGTGATCTGTTCATTGTCTCCCAGGCGGATACCGTGGATGCCTATCTGCCGCTGCGCGACGATTTATTGCTGACCGGCCACGCCTCGTATGCGATCGAATTGCTGGATCGTTTTACTTATGAAGATAACCTTGAGAACCCGACGCTGTTCCGCTTATTGACCGAAACGTTATCACGCCTCGCCTCCCGATCGGACCCCTGGCTGGCGATCCGCTATTATGAGATCCGCCTGCTCGATGAGCTTGGATTCCGTCCGCGGCTCTTCGAGTGCGCCAACTGCGGACACCAGATTCAAGCGGAAAACCAATTCTTCTCGTTCAGCGCGGGCGGAGTGATTTGCCCTACCTGTGGACGGGGATTACCGAATCTCACGGGCCTCACCGTGGACGCCCTCAAATATCTGCGCCACTTTCAGCGTTCGAGTTATCGCGAAGCCTCGCGCGCCCGTCCCGGCCCGGAGGTCCAAAAGGAGGCCGAGACCTTGATGCAAGGCTATTTCACCTATCTCTTGGAACGTGAATTGAATACGCCGGGCTTCTTGAAAACGATCAAAGCCTAAGCAGCATCACTTCATCCGCTTCCCCCAATTCAACACGAACAACCAGGCGGCACCGACCACCACCGGTTTGAAGACGCGCCAGAAGAACTTCTGGAACCAGGCCAGATGCAGATGATACAGAATGTGCGTGATCCCGCTGCGAATGGTCAACGCTTGCCCGAGTGGGCTTGCCAGGATCTGTTTTCGATAATTGCGAAAAGAAAAATCGTTTCGTGCCACGGCGCGATCCACTGCCTTGGCAGCCAGAAACCCACAGCCCAAGGCAAAGCTGATGCCTTCGCCAAAGATCCCATCCGCGCCGAGCGCATCACCGACCAGAAGCACGCGCGGCACGGCGAATCCGTTGAACGGGCTGAACCATCGGATCGGATGACCTTTGACCTCATATTGATTCAAGTTGTAGCCATGGCGCAACATCTCTTCAGCCAGAGGGTCTTTCAAGGCTGGACGCTTCCGATCAGCCAGCAGATTCGTATCGTAGATTCCCCAACAGCGCATAGACTCTCCCTGGATCTGGGTGGGAAAATCCCATGTATAACCGGCGATGCCGGCTGGGATAGGAAAGAAATCAAAAAAGGCCTGCCCCGACCGCCCTTCGGGCACCTCCCCCAAATTCTTTGAATCTTGGAGAGGCTGGGAGGGGGCGATCACTTCCAGCACGCGCGCCGTGTGAACGGGATCGTCCGGCAGGATACATCGCCGTGTGACGCCGTTCGAGCCGTCTGCGCCGACCACGATTTGTGCAGTAAATATTCCAGCATCCGTTTCAACCTGGACGCCATCCTCCTGCGGTTGAACATGCTTGACTGTGATTCCTTCGCGAATCTCAATTCCTTTGTCTTTTACTTTTTGTGCCAGCCAGGCGTCGAATTCATTGCGTCGGACGATTCGCAAGGCATGAGCCTTCGGCAGCGAAATCGTCAGGCCCTTGCCTGCGAAATCCAAATGCGCGCGGGAGGCGTCCACATGCGGAACTTCGCTGACGTCCAATCCGAGGCGCTGAAGAAGGATTTCGGCATCGGCCGTCAAGCCGCCGGCGCACAGCTTGGGCCGCGGGTAATGCGCCTTTTCGAGAATCACGATTCGGCCCGCACGCTGCGGAGCGATCTGCGTAAGATGCAGAGCCGTTGACAGGCCGGCGGGTCCGCCGCCGATAATGAGAATGTCCTGCTGGAACATGGTAGCAATTAAATCATAGAATGACGGGAAATCCCGACGTTTTTGTCAGCGATATTTTACAGTCCTTTTACACGAGGGAAAATCGGCGTTCACATCTCCTTTTTATACTGCGGTATGAAACCATAAATCCAGAAGGAGAAAAAATGAAAGCGTTGAGTTCTTTGTCCACCATTTCAAGAAAGTGCTGCCTGCTGGCAGTGGGGGCGCTCATGATCCTGGGCTTGGTCTTCACGGTTCCGACCAGTGTTGCCTTTGCAGCGACGCCAACCCCTCCGTCGAATGCGGCATTGACCAAGGCATTTCAGCATGACCAGAGCTGGCTGAATGTACAGGCGACCAACCTCGGCAAGGCGAACGATGTCGTGACCGATATTCAAAACCTGATCACGGAGGCACAGTCGCAGGGAATCAGCACCACCGCCATTTCCACCGCCCTGGCTACATTCCAGTCGCAGTTGAACACCGCCCAGTCTTCTCACACGACCGCCGCGAATGTCATCTCTGCTGCAAACGGTTTTGACAGCAACGACCAGGTGACGGATTCGGTCGCCGCGGCGCAAACAGTTCACGACGCCACTCAAGCGCTGTCTGATGCGCATGCTGTCCTTGTGCAGTCCACCAAGGATTTGTTGGTGGCGGTCAAGGCCTGGGAAAAGTCCAACCAGCTGCTCAAGCAGATTGACGATTTGGAAGTGGCCTATGCCAACGAGCAGGATTGGTTGACCGCGCAGCAGAACAATTTGGGTAAAGCCAACACGGCAGTAACGAACGTCCAGAATTTGATCAGCGTGGCGCAGTCGAACAGTGTGAGCACGACGGCTCTCTCCAGCGCCCTCGGTGTCTTCCAATCCCAATTGAGCACGGCCCAATCCTCGCATACCACCGCCGCCAGCGTCCTTTCGGCGCATAACGGCTTCGACGGCAGCGGGGACGTCACCAATGTTCCGGCCGCCGTGCTGACCGTGAACGAATCCCGCCAATCCCTGCTGGCCGCGCATAATGTGCTGGTGAAGTCCTCCAGCGACCTGCTTCATGCGCTGAATCTGTGGCGGATCCAGAATCACATCACCTCTTCTTCGCCGGTGTCTCCCGCCTTCCGCCAGGCCTACGAATCCGTGCAGGACCTGCATAACTCGGTAACGGTCGAGAACGGTGCCCGGGTCATCGACCTGGATGCCCGCCTGAACAATCTCCTGCAAGTCTTGTTGAAGGAACTGTAACAGAGCGTTGGCATGTTGACTGGAAGCCCAGCGAAACCGCTGGGCTTCTTTTCATCATAAGAAATGGAATCGAATAAGAATGAAACTGCCAGCTGAAAAAACATCGTTATTGTGTTCTGGAGCGGAGGACATAGGAAGGATATGGGCAGGATAGAGCTTGGATATAGGATGGGCAGGAGATGTCGGGTTGCCGGTTTCAATGCGGCTTTTCCACAAGGCGATCATCTTGTTTTGAAGGGTAATGAGATTGTCTCCATTGCTGCAGGAACACGAAATGAATATCGGCAGTTTGTACCTAATTTGGTTGCATCACCGACTTCAACATTAACTCCGTCATCAACACCAACCATGAATCTGCCGGCAGGAATGACGGCTACAGCGGTTTGCACGTACGACTGGAACAAGGGACCTCCATGTCCGCCTCCGTAGTTTTATCCCCGGTATCTGAAAGTAAATGTAATCTTTTCGAATTACTGCCCCGGCGCTAATAGGCAACTCATGAGCGCTTGGAGTATTTTCTTTGGATTAGAAGACGGTATTTCCATTCTCCATCAGGTATAATCTCCTTAACAATGTGTTCTCGATACGGCGGCGTTGGTCGAGTGCACGAAGTTTGTATCGAGGCCCCGCCGCCTACTCGACCAACCATCTAAAATCAGAAATTCTAAATCTAAAATGCCTTTAAATTTCCAACAAGTCATCCTCAAGCTGCAAGAATTCTGGGCGGAGCGCGGTTGTGTGCTCTGGCAACCCTATTACACCCAAGTCGGCGCAGGGACGATGAACCCCGCCACCTTTTTGCGCGTGCTGGGTCCCGAGCCGTGGAATGTGGCGTACGTTGAGCCGTCCATTCGGCCCGACGACGGGCGCTACGGCGAGAATCCGAATCGCTTCCAACAACATTATCAGTTCCAGGTGATTCTCAAACCCGATCCGGGCGATCCGCAGGAAATCTATCTCGACTCGCTCAAAGCCATCGGCATCAACCCGCGTCTGCACGACATCCGCTTCGTGGAAGACAACTGGGAACAGCCCGCCATCTCTGCCTGGGGACTCGGTTGGGAGGTCTGGCTCGATGGGCAGGAGATCACGCAGTTCACCTATTTCCAGCAGGTGGGCGGCGCGACGCTCGACCCGGTGGCAGTCGAAATCACCTATGGACTCGAACGCATTTTGATCGGCTTGCACAATGTCAATGCGGCCTGGGATTTGCCGTGGAATGATTCGATCACATATGGCGAAGTCCGCAAGCAGGAAGAGTTCGAGCACAGCAAGTATTATTATGAGATCGGGGATGTGGCGCGCGCCCGGCAAATTTTCGAGCATTTCGATCATGAGGCCAATTCCTGTCTTGAAAATGGACTGGTGGTGCCTGCCTGGGATTATGTGTTGAAGTGCAATCACACGTTCAATATCCTGGATGCGCGTGGCGCCATTGGCGTCACGGAACGTCAAGCCGTCTTTCGCCGCATCCGTGAACTGGCGCGCCGCGTCGGTGAAACATACCTGGAACAACGCAGGGAGCTGAAATATCCATTATTGAAAAATGAGGGCGGAAAACAAAGGGCCAAGGTCAACGCGGCCACTCCAACGAATGTAATTCAACCTTCACCGTTCCTCTTTGAGATTGGTGTTGAGGAACTTCCTGCGGCCGATATTGACACGGCTCATGCTCAACTCACAGAACGGATTCCCGCCTTGCTCGACGAGCTGCATTTGGAACATGGAGACATCCGCATCTTCTCGACCCCGCGGCGGCTGGTGGTTTCGGTGGCGAATCTCAGCCCGCGCCAACCCGACCGCGAAGAGCTCGTCAAAGGTCCGCCTGCGGATAAGGCGTTTGATAAAAACGGAATTGCATCACCTGCCGCCATGGGTTTTGCCAAAAAGAACGGCGTGGATACCAAACACTTGCAAGTCCGCGAGGAAAACGGCGGCAAATATGTTTTCGCCCTTGTTAAACAAAGCGGGCGCTTGACTCCGGAATTGTTGGCAGAGGCTTTGCCTAAATTCGTGGAAGGCATCAAGTTCGAAAAGTCAATGCGCTGGAATGAATCAGGCGTTGCATTCTCGCGCCCGATTCGTTGGTGTGCGGAGTTGCTCGGCGAGCAAGTGATCCCGTTCGAATATGCTGGTGTGACTTCGGGCAACGACACGCGCGGACTGCGCCCATATGATTCACCCGAAATAAAGATTCCATCTGCGGATAAGTATTTTGATGTGATGCGCGAAGCAGGAATCGTGCTGGATAAGGAAGAACGCAAAGCGTCTATCGTGGAACAGGTCAAGCAGGCGGCTTCGTTGGTCGGCGGCGAAGCGATCATGGAAGATGATTTATTGAATGAAGTCACCAATCTGGTCGAAATGCCGACGGCGGTGATGGGCGAATTCAATTCCGAATTTCTGCAGTTGCCGCGCGAAGTTCTGATCTCGGTGATGAAGAAACATCAGCGTTATTTCCCTGTGGAGCAGGATGGGAAATTACTGAATCATTTTGTTGCGGTCCGCAACGGCGACGACATCGGCACGGATCTGGTCCGTCAGGGTAATGAGCATGTGCTCGGGGCGCGTTTCGCGGATGCGAACTTCTTTGTGCGCGAGGATTTGAAACACAAACTGGAAGAATTCCGCCCCAAGCTTTCCGGTTTGATCTTCCAGACCAAGCTCGGCTCAATGCTGGATAAGTCTGAGCGCATGGTGAAATTGACGGATGAGATTATCTCGATGTTGCACTTGCCGATCGACGAATCGCAACATGCCAAGCGCGCCGCATTCCTGATGAAGGCTGACCTAACGACCCAAATGGTCACCGAGATGACGTCGCTTCAGGGAATCATCGGGCGAGAATATGCGGTGCGAAGCGGGGAGAAGGCGGAAGTGGCATTGGCTATCGGAGAACAGTATCAGCCTGTGCCCAGGTCGAAGATTGGACTTGCGATTGCGCTGGCAGATCGAATCGATTCATTGGTCGGACTCTTTGCCGCAGGCTTGGCTCCCTCGGGCACCAAGGATCCATTTGGCCTGCGCCGCGCCGCAATTGGTGTTGTACAACCGTTGATGGAGCATAATATTCCATTTGATTTGCGTGAGGCAGTGGAGAAAGCAGCAAAGCTGCAGCCGATTGCAGTTCGTGATGAAGGCCGCAATCAAGTGCTGGAATTTGTTGCCGGACGTTTGAGCGTGGTGTTGAAGGACGTCGGATATAAATATGATGTGGTTGATGCGGTGATGGTGGAACAAAGCGCCAACCCTGCCCGATCTGCGGATGCGGTCAAACAGCTGCAGACATGGGTCGAACGCAAAGACTGGCACGAGATTCTGCCCGCCTTCGCACGTTGCGTGAGGATCACGCGCGACCAAGAGCAAACCTTCAAGCTGAATCCCAAGAACTTTGCGGAGCGAGCTGAAGAGGCGTTGTTCAAAGCCTTGGAAAAAGCCGAGGCCGCGAAACGTCAAGAAGGAAGCGTGGACGATTTTCTCAATGCCTTCCTTCCGATGATGCCCTCCATCAATGAATTCTTCGACAAGGTTTTGGTCATGGCGGACGATACGATCCTGAAGGAAAATCGCCTCGGATTACTGCAAAGGATCTCGGCGTTGTCCCATGGCGTTGCGGATCTTTCCAAACTGGAGGGGTTCTAACATCTTGAAGCACAGGGTTCCAGGGCCCTGATATTTTTGTGATTAATGTCATCTTTTCGAGAGGATTGGGCCAAGTCTATAATTTTGTTGCACTCGATGGAGACTGATTCGTAGCGACTCGTCCCTCGAGATTAGGGAAAGGAAATAGGCAATGGCAGGAAAATGGGAGGATGTCATTCAGCGCGCGGGGCAACTTTTGCGGGAGGGTCGGAAGCTGGAAGCACGTTCCCTGCTGACCGAATACCTTCAGCGATACCCGAACTCTGCACCTGGCTGGTGGTTTCTAAGCTTCGCAGTTACCGATCAAAGACAAGAAATCGATTGTTTGGAACGGGTTCTGAGGTTGGATCGGAACTATGCCCCGGCGCGCCTGCGGCTGGCCAAACTCAAAGAGGGGCTCGCCTCCGGATCGATCGCCGCCCCATCCGCGCCCGATCCATCAAAACAGGCAGCCGCCTCCGCCAGCAGCCATGTGCACTCAGATCCCGCGGCTTCGACACCGCCGCGCCCGATGTCACGCGCCGCAAGCACACGTAGGTCGTCCAAGCCCATGGATTGGATTTTGCTCGTTGGCTTGTTTCTGATCCTGCTGTGTGTTGCGGTGGCCGGCTTCAGTTTTCTTGTCGTGATGCGCCTGCCATCACAGGCTGCTCTTCTTTTGGCTGCCCAGCCAACGGAAAATAGGATGGTTTATGCAGCGCGAACCCTGCCTCCAACCTGGACAGCTACCATCACTCAAACGCCCTTTCCCACGGCCACATTTATTCCAGCCTACACCCCGGCGCTTTCGACTCCCAATCCGCTGATCAAGCCGACCGGGCCAATGACCGGATTGTTTGCTCCCGATTTCCTTTTAAATGATGTCGTCAGCGGAAATCAAGTGCGTTTGAGTAATTACAATGGACGCCCGGTCCTGATTCTCTTCATGGCGACATGGTGCCCGCACTGTGCGCATGAGATATCCTCCGTGCAGTCGGTCTACGCAGACTACAAAGGGAATGGGCTGGCCGTATTGGCTGTTGATGTGGGGGAGAACGCGACCAAAGCGCGCAATTATCGCAGCTCGCATGGGCTTACCTTCACGGTCTTGGACGATTCGCGCCAGACTGTTTCCGCACAATATCGCATCAGCGGCTTTCCCACGCATTTCTTCATCGACTCGACCGGCCGGATCCTTTCCATTGTGATCGGCGAGATCAACTCGGCGGGCCTGACCTCCAAGGTAAAATTGATCTTGCCCCTGGTTCGATGAGGCCGGCGTAACGCTGCGCCACGTTTCCGCCCTGGCAAAAACTCCTCCCGTTTCAGCAGGAGGATTCGTTCATAACACTTCGCACGTTTTATCGTTGATTCAAATGAACCGTGAAGAATAGTCTCCCTGATCTCAAGTCCGCTGTATTGCCGGAAGAACGCCGAGTGGTGCAACGTGCCAAGTCCGGCAACTCGGAAGCGTTCGCACAGCTGTACGATGCCTATCTTCAACGCGTGTATCGCTATGTATATTTTCATGTTTCCGATGAGCAAACTGCAGAAGACCTCACCTCTCAGATCTTTCTCAAGGCCTGGGAGCACCTCGACCATTATCAAATTGGCAGTGCACCGTTCTTGGCATGGCTTTTCACAATAGCGAGAAACCAGGTGATCGACTATTATCGCACCCGCAAAGAATCCGTCCCGATGGAGCAGGTTGTCACTTTGCCTTCGCACGACAAAGCCGTGGATGAACAAGTTCAAGCTCGATTTGATTTGCAAGCGATGCACGCGGCCTTGCAGTTTCTGACCGAAGATCAACAACAGGTTTTGAGCTTGAGGTTTGTGGCGGGGCTGGAGACGGATGAGATCGCCCGCGAGATGAACAAAGCTCCGGGTGCGATCCGCGCCTTGCAAATGCGCGCCTTGCAAACCCTTTCGAAATATCTGACGAAGAAGGAATTCAAATGACCGATCTGGAATCGATCCTCGATGAATGCTTGCTGCAACTTACCGGCGGCGCGTCATCCGTCGATGAGATTCTGGCGCAGCATCCCGAACACGCCGCGCAGTTGAGACCGCTTCTGCAAACCGCTCTGCGATTTGAAGCTGCCAGAAGCATACAGCCTTCTCCTGCTTTCAAGGCGCGTGCCCGCGGACAACTAACGAATTACATGAAAGCCCACCCTCGTCGCGCCTCCTGGCCAATGATGCCCATCTGGCGCGTGGCGCTGAGCGCGGCGGCGTTGATGGTGGCATTGCTCATGGCTGGCACGGCGCTTGCGCAAAGCGCATTGCCGGGACAGACGTTCTATGCATGGAAATTAGCCAGCGAGAATATTTGGCGCGCCGTCGCACCGAATCCCGCCGGCGTTGATTTAGCCCTGGCGGATCGCCGCGCCGAGGAGCTGATCGCGGTCGCGGGGGACTCAACACGAGAAGCTCAAGCGTTGAAGGGTTATCTTGAGGTGTTAGGTCGCTTGAAGTCCGAAATCGAGACGCAAAATGGCGATCAAATCATGCAAGCCTTGAAATCACAACAAACAAGATTATTGCAGTTTGGAATCTCTGTCCCTGAATTGGATCAGTTGCTGTCGCCTGCCCCTGCGACTCCGCCTGCACCGGCCTTGGTTCCGACCCTGCCGGGCGTGTCGCCCGATCCTGTGCCCACGAGTGTTCCATCGCTTTGGCCGAAGATCATTCCACCGTTGAAATTGCCACCCGTGGGCCCGTAACATTTTCCTGTTCGATTCGTCCTACTATATAGAATAAGGCTGTTCGCCAACAGCCGAGATTATCGGAGGTGTCCCATGTTCAAAACGACCGCGTTACTGTTTGTGTTGGGGGTCGCCCTTGGTCTATGGCTTGGTTTCAATCCTCAGACGCACGGAAAAGTGATGCGCAGCTGGGATGATACAAAAGCGTTCTTTGCAAAACTCGAAACCAATGCTGCGGCCTCGATCAATCATTGGACGAACCAGGCCAATACTCAAGCGCAGACTGGTCAGAGGGCCGTCTCAAAAGTTACTGCCAGACCATTTACGGACGCGTGGCGGCAATTTGTTTCCGCCTGGACAACGTTCATGGTATCGCTGCAAAAGATCTGGCAGGAATTGGTATCCAACATAAACTGGAATAAGTCGTAACAAGATCAAAGACAGCCGCAAGGCTGTCTTTGATTATGCATAACATTCCTGTGACTCCGTCGTTATGCCAAGTGAAGACATCGAAGAAGCAAATGCTCGTAGATGTCAAATCCTGATCGGAGGTAGCACGAATGAACATGTTCGCCCAAATCATTTTGACGATCGCTTTGAGCCTCGCGGTGGCCGCGGGCTTCAATCCGGGTGTTCAAGCCAATGTTGAACAGGCGGTTCAAGGGGCTGAAAGGACCGTCACGCAAACTGCTGAGGCGGTAACTCAAGCGGTCTCGAACGCCAACGCACAGGCTGCGACGAATGGAACCGTTGGCGTTTCCACGAACGCGCAGAACTTCACTGCGCTTTCAGGCTCATTGAGCACGAATGGAAGTGTGAGCTTCAGCGGGTTGCTCAATGGTTTGTTGGGTCAATCGGGCAACCCTTCCGCTTCGATGGGCAGTGGATCCGGCAGCCGCTCCACCGGCGGCTCATTCTTGAATCTGAATTTGACTCACCAGTCAAACTCGGACCGGAATCTGGACTTGGGCCAGTAAGTTCCAGCCGCCTGCTCCATGAACCCAGAGACGACCTCAAGGCCGTCTCTAGGTTTTTCCAAATCGCTCGAGAAATTTTTCCCGCGTCGTCCAGAATTCGACATGCTGCATTTCGAGCATTTTTCTATGCCGCGCGCTGACCGGGTTGTAGGTCCACATCAGCCACCATGCGTAAAAATTCTCCCAAAACTCGCCGAAGGCACCGGCAGGGCGTCGATGCGGGAAAAGCATGAAGCCGAGATGTTGGAAAGAGGCGCGCCCGCCGTCCGCCGCATCCCGCGAGACAAATGTGGTTATTCCGCCGACGGCTTGAACATCGTCCAGGGACGGATGGCTTTGAAGGTGTTTTGCGACCAGCTTCATCGAATAAACGGTCAGGCGCTGAAGTGTCAACCCGTAGGAAAGGCCCGGTCCGTTGTCCGGAATGACCGGCATATGTTCGTTCCAAAAATGGATGGAGAGTGCTTTTGCGCCGGATCGGAGGATCTGATCCGGAAAAGCGATCTCGTGATCAACCCGAAGAATCTGAATCCTCAGGATGCATTGCGGATCTTCGGTGAAGGGCTCGACGCCTTCCACATGACTCAGCCAGTTGTCGAAGCGCTGAATGATGAGGCGCAGGTAATTCATTAACGTTGAATTAGCCAGATGCCCAGCACGATGGCCAGCGTGCCCAGCCATTGCCGCTCTGAGACCGGTTCCTTGAAGATCCAGCTGGCGGCCACCATCTGCACGCCGAGAACCGTCAGGCCGGTGGTGAGCGGAAAAGCCACGCTCAATGGCATGTATTTCAACATCCAGGTTAACGTAATGACCGTAACAAAACCGGCCAAATTGCCCACCACTTGCCAGATCAGGAGGCCGCGCCAGGTTGCGCTCAGGGCTGAGACGCGAAAGGCGGCGTTCGACAGAACATTGAAACCCAGATTGATGACGATCAGCCAGAAGACCAGCACGGAAGTGCTCTGGATTCTCGGGATGGAGATACCATTAAAGCGGTTGTTAAACATAGCCTGCCTCCTCGAACCATATGAACATAATTCATTATGACACAACCCTGAAAGGAGTTGCAAGGTTTGCTAAACTGCTGAAGCGCGCCTATAATTCCAGAGAATATGTCCACCAGCGATGAAATCAAAGCGCGCATCGATATCGTCGACCTCGTTTCCGAGGCAGGCGTCAAGCTGCGCCGTACCGGCAGGAACTACACCGGCTTTTGTCCGTTCCATGCCAACAAGCGCACGCCGGCTTTTGTCGTCTGGCCCGAAACCGGAACGTGGCGCTGCTTTGGCGAATGCAATGAGGGCGGCGACATCTTCAAGTTCGTGATGAAGAAGGATGGGATTGATTTCAAAGAGGCGCTTCAGAAGCTGGCCGACCGCGCCGGGGTGAAGATCGAATCCTACCAGCGGGAAACGCCAATCCAAAAGGAAGCCTACCAACATCTTCGCGATCTGTTGGAGGATGCAATTCCCTTTTATCGAAATCATCTCCTCAACAATAAAGACGTTCTGAACTATCTAAATTCGAAGCGCGGTTTGACGCAGGCGACCATCGAGATCTTCGCGCTGGGCTACGCGCCGCCGGGTTTCGACCACGCGCTGAAGCATCTTACCCAACGCGGCTATTCGGAACAGGATTTGCTGGAGGCGGGTCTGCTTTCCGAGAACGAAAACGGCAAACGGTTTGACCGCTTCCGCCATCGCATTATGATCCCGATTCGTGATGAACAGGGCCGGATGGCCGGGTTTGGCGCGCGCGTCGTTGATCCCGACGACGTCCCCAAATTTCTGAATTCGCCGGAAACGCCCATCTTCAGCAAGGGTCATTTGCTGTATGGCATGGATCGCGCCCGCAAGCCCATCCGCACGGCGGATCAAGCCGTGATTGTGGAAGGCTATCTGGATGTGATCGCCCTGCATCAGGCGGGCTATGAAAACGTGGTCTCGCCGATGGGCACGGCCCTGACCGAAGATCAACTGCGCTTGTTAAAGAGATTTACGCGGCGAATTGTCCTGGCGCTGGATCCGGATACCGCCGGGCAGAAAGCGGTCTTGCGCGGACTGGACGCGGCGCGTTCCGCCATGGATCATGAAGGCGAGTTCGGTTTCGATGCGCGTGGCTTGCTTCGTAATGAAGCGCGTCTGCAGGCCGATTTGCGGGTCGCTTCGATGCCAGACGGTCTGGATCCGGATGAGGTCGTGGCGCGCAACCGCGAGGAGTGGAAACAGCTTGTCGAAAATGCCAAGCCGGTTGTGACACACGTGATGGAAACTGTGGCCGCGGGCCGCGATCTGAAAGACCCCAAGGTCAAAAATCAAATCGCATTGCAGATCCTGCCATTGATCGAGGACCTGCCCAATGCCCCGGAACGCGATACATATCGCCAGCAGCTGGCGCGCCTGTTGAAGGTGGATGAACGCGCCTTGAGTAGCGCACAATCCCAGGCTCCGCGCCTTAGGCGCCCAAAGATCGCTAAGCAGCAAAACCTCCCGGAGTCGCCGAACGTTTCGCTGGCGATCTCCTCCAGTCAAAGAGTCGAAGAGTATCTTATCGCGGTCCTGTTTCGCAAACCCGAGTTGCTGTATCGGCTGGATCGGCTGCTGGAACAACATGGCCTGGCGCGCCTAGCGGCGGACGATTTTGAGTATACGGATTACCAGCTGTTGTTCGGCCTGATTCGCGCTGCGGTGGAACAGGATCAAACGGAACATCATGATTTCGTGATCGAGTCTTTGCCCGAAAGCTTGCGCGAACTTTCGCGCGAACTGCTGGCGCAAACCGAAAAGCTTGATCTGCTGGATGAAAAGATCTTGGAGGAATTATTGCGCGGCGTGAAGCGTGTACGCGCGGATGCCACCAATGATAAGATCATCCAATATAAATTCCTGCAGGAGGATGCGCAGGAACAGGGCGACCTGAAGACGGTTACTTTGTATCAAAGTGAAGTTTTGAAACTTGCCAGGTTGAAGCGTGTTATTGATGAGCTGGATCGTCAGATGTCCTTGAAGCGGTTGCAATGAGCGTTCAGGCATCGTTGGGTCGGATGAGAGGCTGATATGACGACGAAAAGGAAAGCCGGCAAAAAGAGGAAATCGCATCTGCCTTCGGCGGTGAAGGGGAGTGCCGCCTGGCAAGCATCGCATCCAGAGAATGTGGGGCCGGGTGAACCGCCGGAAGCGGCCGGCCTCGATGAGGAATTGGAGCTCGACAGCAACGCGCCGATCGAGGCGGAACACGATTTGGATCTGTTGGCCGAAGAGATTCTCGATGAAAAACGACCCGAGATGGCGGCGGAGTTGTCGGAAGATCCGGTTCGGCTTTATTTGAGAGAGATCGGCCAAATCAAATTGCTGAGTTCCGACGACGAATTCCGCGTTGCCACCATCATCGAAGCCACGCGCTTGGCGGGCATGTTCCGCCGTCACCCCCTTCGCAAAGGCATTTTGCCCGTCATGGGGATTTATCACAGCCTGCTCACCGAATTGCTTACCTCGTGGAAGCGATTCGGGCAGGATGCCAAGCGCTTTCAAATCGACCTTCCCGATCTGTGTTTGATCCTGTCCGAGGCCCAAGCGCTTCGGCGCGGGCCGGACACCAATACGCCGTCCTATGTGCGTTCCTTCCTTTCGAATGCCCAGTGGCGGCAGGATCCGGTTTGGGCGACCATGGTTCGGAAAGCGTACAGTGTCTTTCTTTGCTTTTACCTTTTACCAGCGGATTATGCAGACTGGCTGGCGCACCGCATCGAGCATTGCGAAAAACTGCCGGTCTTGCAGACCCTTTACCGGAATCTGCCCGCCGAGGCCATTCTGCTGCGTGAACTGGATTCCGCTCAAGCCCGCGCGCTGGAGGCGAATCACACCTTAATCCGTGCCAACCTGCGGCTGGTGGTCAGCGTGGCAAAGAAATATATTGGACGCGGCATCTCCCTGCTCGATTTGATCCAGGAGGGCAACATTGGTTTGATGCGCGCGGTCGGGAAGTTTGATCCGCGGCGCGGTTATAAGTTCAGCACGTATGCCACCTGGTGGATTCGCCAATCCATCAACCGCTCGATTGCCGAGCAGGCGCGCACCATTCGAATCCCTGTTCACTTATTTGAATCGATCGCGCGAATTTTGCGTGCGCAGCGAGACCTGACCCAGCAATTGGGCCATGAACCAACCTATGAGCAGATCGCCCTTGAAATCGGATACTTGTCCGCCGCGGATGTGCAGGCCATCCTGCGCGCCCACGCCGAGGAGAGGCCGCTCGAACCCGCGCTTCAGCTCCGTCTGGAATATGCCACGCGCAAAGTGGATCGCGTGCTGCGTTCTGCGGAAGAACCGGCCTCTTTGGAGGGACCGGTGGGCGATGAGGATTCAAGTCAACTGGGGGATTTCATCGTGGATGAGGATGCCCCTTCACCGATCGATTCGGCTGCGCGCCAGATGCTGCGGCAGCAGATTCAACGCGCCCTGCACGGCCTTCCGGATCGTGAGCGCGAGGTGCTGGAATTGCGTTTCGGTTTGACGGATGGCCGGGACCATACCCTCGAAGAGGTCAGCCGTTATTTCGACGTTACGCGCGAACGCATCCGCCAGATCGAAGCCAAGGCGCTGCGAAAGCTGCGGCATCCGGTCCACAGCAAGCCGCTGGAAGATTATCTGGGCTAAAAAGCAAGCGATGCTACTTCGACCATTTTCACCCTTTTTGTGAAAAGCGGTGCTTTATCTGGCTCCCTCAAATCACTTATGATATACTTCTTTGCCAGTGTGCCGGTTCGCACAGCCGGGCGCGCGCAGTGAGGATCTAATTTGAGGTGTCTATGTTGCTTCCGTACATTGCCATCGCCGTGATGATTGCAGTGGCGACCTTTATTGCGGTGGCCGCGATTGGTTTGGGGGAATTGTTCGGGCCGAAGAAGAAATCGAAAGTCAAGGATGAGCCCTACGAATCCGGGATGGCACCGATTGGTCCGGGCACGCGGCGCATGCCGGTTCGATTCTATTTGATCGCCGTCTTGTTCATTCTGTTCGATATTGAAGTCATCTTCTTCCTTCCCTGGGCGGTGGTCTTCCGCCGCATGGGTTTGTTTGGATTGATTGAGATGGCCGTGTTCATCCTTATTTTACTGATTGGTTACGTTTACGCATGGAAGAAAGGAGCCTTAGAATGGGAGTAGAGGAAAAACTCGGCAACATGGGCGTGGTTACGACCACGCTGGAGACCGCTGTCAATTGGGCGCGTACCAATGCCATGTGGCCGATGTTGTTTGGTTTGGCTTGTTGCGCAATCGAGATGATGTCGGCGCAGGCCTCGAGTTACGATATGAGCCGCTTCGGGATGGAATTGATGCGGCCAAGTCCGCGTCAATCGGATCTGATGATCGTGGCGGGACGCGTTTCCAAGAAGATGGGACCGGTATTGCGCCGCTTGTACGATCAGATGCCTGAACCGAAATGGGTGATCGCCATGGGCGATTGCGCTTCGTGCGGCGGCGTGTTCAATAACTATGCCATTTATCAGGGCGTGGACGAAGTGGTGCCAGTGGATGTTTACGTGGCGGGCTGTCCTCCGCGCCCGGAAGCGTTGATCCATGGCGTGGTGACGCTGTTCGAAAAAGTCAAGGGCGAGAAATTCAAGGATATGGCAGGTGCCTAATTTAAAAAGCCGTGAGGAGTGACGCCAAAGCGTCACTCCTCATGACGGGATATGGTCATGGACACGAGACTCGAAAAGATAGTCAAGGTACTGCAGGAAAAAGCCGGCGCGACGTATGAGGAATTTCGCGGCGAGGTTCATGTCGTCATCGACGCCGGTCAAATTGAGGATGCGTTGACCTTTTTGCGGGATGAACATCAATTCTCCTTGCTCTCGGCCATGACGGCCGTGGATTACTGGCCCCAGGAGAAGCCGCGTTTTCACGTGATCTATCAGCTGACCTCGTTAACCCAGAATCTGTCCATTCAGTTGAGAATGCCGGTCAATGGCGACCAGCTGAAAGTCCCGACGGCGACACGTGTGTTCGAGGTCGCGAATTGGCGCGAGCGCGAAATCATGGATATGTTTGGCATCGAATTCGAGGGCCATCCCGATCCGCGCAAGATTTTGATCCCTGATGATTTGGATGGCCATCCGCTTCGCAAGGATTTTCCACTGGGCTACGAAGAGCCGCAGTTCACGTTCAACTTCGCTGAGATTGACCTGCGCAAGCCGTATGCCAAGGAATGATGATGAGCGAATATCAATTACAAGAGATTCCGGTTGGTCCCTATAAACATTTAGTATCTGAACGCGCCCTAAGCGGCGAGACCATGATCTTGAATCTGGGTCCCCAGCACCCCTCGACGCATGGCGTTTTGCGTTTGGTGCTTGAGCTGGATGGCGAGGTCATTATCAGCTGCATCCCGGAGATCGGTTATCTGCACACCGGCGTTGAGAAGAACATGGAGGCCAAAACCTACCTCAAAGCGGAAGTGATGACCGACCGCCTGGATTACATGAACAACATGGGCAATAATCTGGCTTATGTCATGGCGGTCGAGAAACTGGTCGATCTGGATGTGCCGCCGCGCGCCCAAGCCTTGCGCGTGATCTTGACGGAACTTCAACGGATCGCCTCCCACCTGGTGTGGCTCGGCACCTCCGGGCTTGACCTGGCCGCGATGTCGGTCTTCCTCTATTGCTTCCGCGAACGCGAAATCATCCTCGATATTTTCGAAATGGTTTCCGGTCAGCGCATGATGGTGACCTATTTCCGTCCCGGCGGCGTGTGGCGCGATGTGCCGGTTGAATTCGAAGCCGCGGTGCGAGACTTCATCAAGATCTTCCCAAAGCGCATTGATGAATACGAAGCTTTGCTCACGAAGAATCCGCTCTGGCTCGACCGAATGGTCGGCATCGGAAAACTGGACGCGGCCACTGCGCTTCAGCACGGCGTGACCGGACCGATGTTACGCGCCTCCGGCGTCTCATGGGATCTGCGTAAAGCCCGCCCTTATATGGGCTACGAACAATACGATTTCAATATACCCACCGATGCCAAAGGCGATACCTATGCACGTTATCTCGTGCGGGTACAAGAGTTGCGTGAATCGTTGAAGATCGTTGAGCAGGCCCTGAATAAATTGCCGATGGGACCCGTTCGCAGTGACAATCGTAAGTTTGTCACGCCGCCGCGCTCGGAGATTGGCACGAGCATGGAAGCGTTGATCCACCACTTCAAGCTGTGGACGGAAGGCTTCCCTGCGCCCAAGGCGTCCATCTACAGCGCCGTGGAAAGTCCGCGCGGCGAACTCGGCGTTTATCTCGAAGGAGACGGCGGTCCAAAGCCATATCGCGTTCATTGGCGCACGCCATCCTTCGATAATCTTTCCGTGGTACCTAAAATCGTTAAGGGACATCTCGTGGCGGATCTGATCGCCATTCTTGCCTCAATTGACATCGTTCTCGGAGACATTGACCGATGAGTCTTGCAGAAAAATATCCAAAGGAAGTCAAACAAATATTGGCGAAGTATCCACCGGAACACAAGCGTTCGGCGGTGATGCCGTTGTTGTATCTCGCCCAAAGCCAAGAAGGTTACATCACCAAGGAAGCCATGCAAGATATCGCCAGTACACTGGAGATCAGCATCACGGATGTCGGCACCATTGTCGGATTCTATACGCTCTTTCATGATAAGAAAGAAGGCAAATATCGGATGCAGGTTTGCACCGATCTGCCGTGTGCGCTGCGCGGTGCCGACCAATTCGTGGAGTCGTTGTGCGCCAACCTCGGGATCCGGGTCGGAGAGACCACGTCGGACGGTTTGCTGACCCTCGAAGCGGTGACCTGTCTTGCGGCTTGTGATCGGGCTCCCATGCTCCAAATTCAAAGCAAGGACGGCTTGAAGTATTACGAAGACATGACCGCGGACAAAACCATGGAACTTATTGATACTCTTAAGAAATCCGGCGCGGAGGTGAAGTGATGTCTTACGTTGTCCTTCGCCATCGCGACATCCCCGATATCCATACGCTGGATGTCTATAAAAAGAACGGCGGATTCGAGGCCTTCCAAAGGGCCGTAACGAAGATGAAGCCGAATGAGGTGACCGGCATGGTCAAAGCCTCCGGTCTGCGCGGACGCGGCGGCGCGGGATTCCCGACCGGATCAAAGTGGGCGTTCATCACGGATAAGAGTTCATGGCCGCGTTATGTGGTTGCCAACGCCGATGAGTCCGAGCCCGGCACGTTTAAAGACCGTGAGATCATGGAGAGCAACCCGTTCCAATTTTTGGAAGGCGTGGCAATCGCCTCCTACGCGGTCGGCGCAAACGCCGCCTATGTCTATCTGCGCGGCGAGTTCTGGCAGGCTGCCAAATTCCTTGATGAAAAAATCGCGGAGATGGGAAAAGCGGGCTATCTCGGCGATAAGCTTTTCGGCACGGCTTACTCGCTTCACATCCACACCCACCTCGGCGCGGGTGCCTATATCTGCGGCGAAGAGACGGCCATGCTTGAATCCATCGAGGGGAAGCGCGGGATGCCGCGCATCCGCCCGCCGTTCCCGGCCGTGTACGGTTTATATGGCAAGCCGACGGTAGTAAACAATGTCGAGACCTTAACCAATCTTCCGATGATCCTTGCCCAGGGCCCGGAGTGGTATAAGTCCTTGGGCACGTCCGACAGTGCGGGGGTCAAAATCTTTTCGCTCTCGGGTCGTGTCCGCAAACCCGGCAATTATGAATTGCCGTTTGGAACCACGTTCCGGCAATTGATTTACGAACACGGCGGCGGCGTCCAAGATGGACGGCCGGTCAAAGCCATCATGCCGGCGGGAGCATCCTCGTCCTTTATCGTTGCGAATGAAAAGGTGCTCGACACACCCATGGACTACGCCAGCGTCCGCGCGCTCGGCGCGGACCTCGGTTCGGCCTCCGTGATCGTAATTGACGATACCGTTTCCACGGAATGGATCATCAACAAAACCATTCATTTCTTCAAGCACGAATCCTGCGGCAAATGCACACCGTGCCGCGAAGGCACCTATTGGATGATGCATTTGATCGAAGACCTTCGCGACGGAAAACATTCGCCGTCCAATGTGGACTTGCTCCTCACGGTCGCCAAGCAGATGCAAAATAAATGTCTTTGCCCGCTTGGAGAATTTTCCACGATGGCAGTCGTCACCGGCATCGAGAGATTTCCGCAGGATTTTAGCAAATGATGTTTCCCTCACCTCGATTCACTCTCCCTTAAGGAGCGGCAGGTATGGTGAGGATTCGGAGACTTATGGCGAAACAAGTGACACTCACGATTGATGGAAAACAAATAACGGTAGACGAGGGAACCTTGGTAGTGGATGCCGCCAAGCTGGCGGGAATTGACATCCCTGTCTTTTGCTACCACCCCAAGATGGAACCGGTTGGCATGTGCCGTCAGTGCCTGGTCGAGCTTGGCCGTCCCATGCTGGACCGCGCCACAGGCAAACCCGTTCTCGATGAAAAAGGGGAACCTAAAATCCAATTCGCCCCCAAACTCGAGACGGCCTGCACCAATCCGGTTTCGGATGGCCTGGTGGTTCTCACTCAATCTGAAAAAGCCAACGCGGGGCAGAAGGCCAATCTGGAATTTCTATTAACCTCCCATCCTCTCGATTGCCCGATCTGCGATAAGGGCGGCGAGTGCCCGCTTCAGAACCTGACGCTGGCTCACGGTCCGGGCAAGAGCCGCTTCATTTATGATGAGAAAATGCATCTTGCCAAGGATTTCCCACTTGGCGAATTGATCGTTCTCGACCAGGAGCGCTGCATTCAGTGTGCGCGTTGCATCCGTTTTCAGGATGAGATCGCCGGCGACGCCGTGCTGGGCTTTGTTGAACGCGGCCGTTCGATGCAGATCGCTTCGCTCTCGGATCCGGGATTTGATTCCGTCTTCTCCGGCAACACCACCGACATCTGCCCGGTCGGCGCGCTGACCACCGTTGACTTCCGCTTCGGCGCCCGGCCGTGGGAGCTGGATGCCTCGGCCTCGATCTGCTCGCAATGCCCGGTGGGTTGCAATATCACATACAACACGCGGCGGGAAGCGATGACCGCGGGCAAGATCGTCATCAAGCGCGTGATGCCGCGGCAGAATGAAGAAGTCAACGAGATCTGGCTGTGTGATAAAGGCCGCTTCGCGTTTCATTATACGGAAAGCAAAGATCGTTTGAACAAGCCCTTGATTCGCAAGCGCGGCAGGTTGACGCGGTCCTCCTGGGAGGCCGCCACCAAAGCGGCGGGTGAAGCGTTTACAAAGGCAAAGAAGAATTTGGTGGTGCTGGCTTCCGGCCGCTTATCGAACGAAGATCTGTTCAACTTGAAGGCACTGGCCGATCAAGTGGGTGGCAAGGCTGTGCTGTATTCCAGCATGGGCGGCGGCCATCTGACTTCGCTGGTCGGCGTGAGTCAGGGGACCAACCTCGGTGGGATGGGCAAAGGCTCCACCATCGTGGTCATGGCTTCTGATCTGTATGAAGAGGCGCCCATCTGGTACCTGCGGGTCAAGCAGGCTGCCGGGCGCGGCGCGACCTTGATCGTTGCCAACCCGCGCGCAACCAAGCTGGATCGCTTCGCCTCCTTTGTGGTCCGTTATTCATACGGCGACGAAGTCAAGACGATCCAAGATTTGACCAGGAAAGGCAAGCTCGGCAATGCCTTCGTCAGGGCCGAAAACGCGGTCATCCTGTTTGGCAGTGAGGGACTTGGGCTGGAAGGCTCAACATCCTTAGCCACGGCCTGTGCGCGCGCTTTGAATGACACGAAACATGTCGGCAGGCCGAACAACGGACTGATCGGTGTGTGGCAGAGGGCCAACGATCAGGGCGCCTGGGAAGTGGGATTCCGCCCCGAAGAGAATCTCCAATCCATCTTTGATAAGGCCCAGGCGGTCTACATTGCGGGCGCGGATCCGTTCGGCGACGGAATGCTCAAGTTCAAGAACGCAAGGCGCAAGCCCTTTATGGTCGTTCAGGAATTATTTGAAACCGAAACCGCAAAAGTTGCGGATGTGGTTCTGCCCGCGCAGGCTTATACCGAACGCGAAGGAACCTTCACTTCCGGCGAGCGCCGCGTACAAAGGTTCTATCCGGCGGTTCCCGCGCTGGATGGAACGAAGGCGGACTTTGCGATTACGTCTCAAGTGGCCAAGCAGATGGGCGTGATCCTCGAAGGCACCTCCGCCTCCGTGGTGTTTGAAATTATGGCTGAAGATCAGCCTTCGTTTGCCGATTTGAACTATGCCAGATTATCGGAGGTCAAACCCCAGTGGCCGATTGTCGGGCAAGGCGATGTGTATTACGGCGGCACGACCTACAAGAACAAAGACGGGCTGGGCTTGCAATTGTCGAACGCCGCGCAACGCGCAGAGAAGTTCAGCCTGCCGCGTGTCCAAAAAGCTCCGGCGCTCCGGCCAAGGGAAAAGAAATTGCTGGCCGTGCCGATCACCAAATTATATGATCGCGGCCTGACGGTATCCATGGCAGGGTTATTGGATCAGCGAATCGGTGAAGCTTATATTGCGTTGCCTCCGTCCGCGGCCGAACGATTCAAGGTGGAGGACGGCGGGCGTGCCAGACTGAGTCTGGACGGCGTGAGCGAAGACGTGCCGGTCAAGATTGACGATACGATTTCGGCGGGCGTGGTGCTGGTGCCGCGCTCGATGGGGCTGCCCATCCATAAGCCGGTCGAGGCGAGCGTGAAAGCCATCAAGAAGGCGGCAGGGAGGTAACGATGGAATTGTGGATTGAATGGATCATCAAAGCGTTCATCATGCTGTTCGCCATCCTGACGGGCTTTGCCTACCTGACTTTATATGAACGGCGCGCCTTGGCACGCATCCAGACCCGCATTGGTCCGAACCGCGCCGGACCGCAGGGCGTGTTTCAACCGGTCGCGGACGCGGTGAAGCTGATCTTCAAAGAGGAATTCACTCCTGCCCGCGCGGACAAGGTGCTGTTCGTCCTGGCGCCGATCATGACCGTCGTGCCGGCGATGATCATCGCGGCGGTCATTCCGGTCGGAACGCAGTTCACGCTTCCCTTTGTGGATCATCCGATCACGCTGTACGTGGCGGACATCAATGTCGGCGTGCTCTATATCACGGCGATTGCCTCCATCGCAGTATACGGGATCGTGTTGGCGGGCTGGTCATCGAACAACAAATATGCCCTGCTCGGCGGCATGCGCTCCTCGGCGCAGATGATCTCGTATGAACTGGCGCTCGGACTTTGCTTCGTCATTGCGATCTTGCTCGGCAATTCGATGAGCCTGCTGGACATCGTCAACGCGCAGCGGAACCTATGGTTCGTGGTTCTTCAGCCGGTCGGCGCGGCGATCTTTTTGGTCACCGCGCTGGCTGAAGTCAATCGGGCGCCGTTCGACATGCCCGAGGCGGAACAGGAATTGACGGCGGGTTATCATGCGGAATATTCCGGCATGAAATTCGCGTTGTTCTTCATGGCGGAATACGAAAAGATGATCGTTGTCAGCATGATCGCGGCCACGCTGTACTTCGGCGGTTTCCGCGAGTTCTGGTTCCTGCAGGGCACGGTCTTCAGCGTGGATCATTTCTGGTGGCTGGGGCCCATCTATCTATTGATCAAAGTAATCCTGCTGTTGTTCGTCATGATCTGGGCGCGGGCGACCCTGCCCCGCATCCGGTATGACCGGTTAATGGCTCTCGGCTGGAAAGTGTTGTTGCCGCTCTCCGTGGTGATCGCGTTCCTCACGGCGACAGGAATTATCTTGGCTCAACAATTCGGCGAGGCTTACAAGTGGTTCATTCCGATTTCATCCATCATCGCCGGGTTGATTACGGCTTTACTTGTGAATGTTTCTTTGAGAAGGAAGGTGGCTCGTGCTTAGAGAATTAACGCGTGGACTCGCCACCACGTTCAAATCCATGTTTGAGCGGCCGGTGACGATTCAATACCCGGAGGAGAAGCGGCCCGTGCGCCCGCGCTTTCGTGGACGCCACGTCCTGAAGCGCTACGAGAACGGACTTGAGAAATGCATCGGCTGCGCCTTGTGCGCCGCAGCCTGTCCGGCGGATGCCATCTTTGTGGAAGCCTCCGAGAATACCGACGAGAAACGTTTTTCACCCGGCGAACGTTACGCCTCCACGTATGAGATCAACATGCTGCGCTGTATTTATTGCGGCTTCTGCGAAGATGCCTGTCCAACCGAAGCCATCGTACTCGGCGATAATTATGAGTTGAGCTTCACGGATCGCCGCCAGGCCATCTATGACAAGGACATGCTGCTGGAACCGTCCCCGGCGGGTCAAGCGACCACGCCGCAGAAAACGACGCCCGGTGAATTTACCCGTTCGGTGCCGGATATGCAGGACCCGCAGGATTGATCATGACCGTTGAATTGATCACTTTTATTATTCTTGCGATCATCGCCATTGCTGCGGCACTGGGGATGCTGCTCAGCCGCAGTGCCGTTTATTCGGCGTTGTTCCTTGTATTGAATTTTGCGGCGGTGGCAGTATTCTATATCCTTTTGAATGCGCCGTTCATCGCCCTGGTACAGGTCAGTGTGTATGCCGGTGCCATCATGGTTCTGTTCCTGTTCGTCATCATGCTGTTGGGGACGGAAACGCTGCCGGCCTCGAAGGTTTTGCCGTGGCAAAGACCGCTGGCGATCTTTCTGGCCGTTATCCTTTTTGGCGAGTCAGTCTATTTGCTCTTCGTGCGCACGGTCGCATCGGGCAACGTGCCTGAGCCGGTCCAGGATTTTGGAACTCCGCAGGCCGTGGGGCAGGCATTGTTCTCTTCCTACATGCTGCCGTTTGAGATTACCTCCGTGCTGTTGTTGATTGCCATGGTCGGCGCAATTGTCTTGACCATCAGGGAGAAAGGAGAGCGAAAGCAATAAAACCCAAAACGCAATGCACCCGGCACGTTTTGCGCCTTGCGTCTTGACAAGTTTTCATCTTCGCACAAAGGCTTATGATACCTGTCACTTATTACGTTGCTCTTTCCGCTATTCTCTTTACGATCGGCGCGCTCGGGGTGCTGGTCCGCCGCAACCCGCTGGTGATCTTCATGTCCATTGAGTTGATGCTGAACGCGGCGAACCTGGCATTTGTCGTTTTTACGCGCCTCTACAATGTGGTCGCGGGTCAGATTTTCGTCTTCTTTGTGATGACGGTCGCGGCGGCGGAAGTGGCGGTCGGTCTGGCCCTGATCGTGACCATCTTTCGCACCAAGCACAGCATCGACATTGACGCCATGAACAGCCTCAAGGGATAAGCCATGACGTTTTTCTATCTCGCCCCCTGGATCGTCTTCTTTCCCGTCATCGGATTATTCATCAATCTTGCCTTCGGCAGCCGTTTCAGTGAAAAAGCCATTGGCACGATTGCCAGCGCCGCTTCGGGACTGGCGTTTGCCGCCTCGCTCTTGCTGACCTATTCATTGACTCAGCATCCGGAGGCAGTCCGCTGGACGCTTGGCGAATGGATTCATATCGGCACCTTGCAGCTCGATTGGACCTTCCGCGTCGATACTTTGTCCACGACGATGATGCTGGTGGTCTCCGGCGTTGGCACGCTGATTCATATTTATGCCATCGGATACATGCACGAGGACGTGCGCTTCAAATCGGACACCAAGCGCTTCGGCCGTTTCTTTGTGTATCTCAACCTCTTCATCGCGGCGATGATGATCCTGGTCGGCGGCGACTCGTACCTGATGCTCTTCGTCGGTTGGGAAGGCGTGGGACTTTGTTCGTTCCTGCTGATCGGCTTCTGGTATGAACTGGATACGCTCGGTCGGCCTTCCTGGGCGAACTCCGACGCTGCCAAGAAGGCCATGATCGCCAACCGCATCGGCGACTTCGGTTTCTTGATCGCCTCGTTCCTGATCTTCTGGGCGTTCCACAGCCTTCAGTTCGATCAAGTCTTTCAACAAGCGCCCGCCATCGCCGCCAGCAATCCGGGTTTGATCACGGCCATCACGCTTTTCCTGCTTTTGGGCGTGACCGGCAAGTCGGCGCAGATTCCGCTCTTCGTGTGGCTGCCCGATGCGATGGCAGGCCCCACGCCGGTCTCGGCCCTGATCCATGCCGCCACGATGGTGACGGCGGGCGTCTATCTGGTCACGCGCTCTGCGGCGCTGTATGTGACCGTTCCCGCCGCGCAGTTCATCGTGGCATTGGTCGGGGCGGTGACGGCACTCTTTGCCGCAACGATCGCCGTGGGACAATACGATATCAAAAAAGTGCTGGCCTATTCGACAATTAGTCAGCTTGGATTCATGGTGGCGGGTGTGGGCATGGGGGCGTTCGCGGCGGGTATGTTCCATCTCGTGACCCATGCCTTCTTCAAGGCGTTGTTGTTCCTGTCGGCGGGTTCCGTCATCCTGGGCATGGAACGCGGACATCATCATCTTTCCCACCATGAAGGACGCACCGCCCGTGCCGGGACGCCGGTGCGAGACGGCAAAGGTCACCCAGAAAAACATGCGGAGGAAGTTTTCGATCCCAACGACATGCGCAACATGGGCGGACTTCGCAGGACGATGCCGGTCACGTTTTGGCTCTATCTGATTGGCACACTGGCATTGGCGGGCATTTTCCCGTTTGCCGGTTTCTGGTCGAAGGATGAAATTCTGGCGAATGCCGCGGCCCAGGGCTTCACATCCATTTACTGGCTGCTGGCGGTCGCCGCCTTCTTCACGGCATTTTATATGGGACGGCAGATTTGGATGGTGTTCTTCGGCCAAGCGCGTCATCCAGCCGCGGCGCACGCCGAAGAAAGCCCGAAGGTGATTACCATCCCGTTGATGGTGCTGGCCGCTTTATCGGTCGTGGGTGGCGCCCTGAATCTTCCGAACGTTGAAACGCTATCTCATTGGCTCGCAGGTACGGTCGAGTTCATCAAGCCGATCGAGTTCCAAATGAACGTGGCATTGATCTCAACCGCTTTGGCACTGCTGGCCATCCTGATCTCATGGCTCCTGTACGGACGCGAGCCGCTCAAGGCCGGTGAGGTTGATCCGCTTAAGAAAATGCTCGGACCGATTTTCACGGGCATGGAACGCAAATGGTTCGTCGATGAAATTTACCGGGCTGTTTTTCTGGACCGCTATGTGGACGTTGCACGTTTTACCGCGGATGTGATCGACGGAAAGTTCTGGCACGATTGGTTCCATGAGAAGGTCATCGCCGGAACCTACAACTGGTTAAGTCACATCGCGCTCAATCAATATGCCGATCAACGCGGCATTGACGCCTTCTTCAACGGTCTCGGGGAATGGACCAAGGATCTTGCCTCGAGCCTGCGCCGCTTCCAAAATGGATTCGTGCGGAGTTACGCGCTGTTGGTGCTGATCGGCGTTGTGGCAATTTTGGGTTATCTGATTTTCAAATAATATGTAGGATGAGGTTCACATGGATTTTATTCTCCAACCCCTCACGCTCCTGACCTTTTTCCCGCTTCTGGGCGTGCTTGCTTTGTTGTTCGTTCCCAGCGACAGAAAAAATGTTTTGCGCTGGATCGCACTGGCCACCACCTTGATTGCGTTCGGCATTTCGATCTGGGTGCTGACACTGTTCAACGCCTCCAATCCGGACCTGCAGCTGGTCATCGACAAGCCTTGGATCATCGTGGCTGGATGGAACATCGACTATCACCTCGGTATCGATGGCCTCAGCATCCTGCTGGTTTTGCTGACCACCTTCCTCACGCCCATCTCCATCCTTTCCACGTGGACGGCGGTCGAGGAGCGTGTCAAGGATTTCATGTTGTTCTTCCTGCTCCTGGAAGTGGGCATGGTGGGGGTGTTCCTCGCCCAGGATCTGTTCCTGTTCTACATCTTCTGGGAATTCACGCTCGTGCCCATGTATTTCCTGATCGGCATCTGGGGTGGACCGCGCCGCATCTATGCGGCCATCAAATTCTTTTTATATACCATGGCGGGCTCGGTCTTGATGCTGCTGGCAATTCTATGGCTGGGCGTTTATCAAGGCACGTTCTCCGTTCCCGATCTGATCACCAAAGGCGGCATTGACCCGCACACCCAGTTGTGGCTGTTCATTGCTTTCGCCGCGGCGTTCGCCATCAAGGTCCCCATGTGGCCGCTTCATTCGTGGCTGCCCGATGCCCACGTCGAAGCTCCGACGGCGGGCTCGGTGATTCTGGCGGGTGTTCTGTTGAAGATGGGAACCTACGGTTTCCTGCGCTTCAATCTGACCCTGTTTCCTCAGGCCGCGATCCAGGCCGCACCGGTCATTGCGGTTTTGGCCGTGATCGGCATCATCTACGGCGCGGCGGTTTCGTACGCGCAAGCCGATATCAAGAAGCTGGTCGCGTATTCGTCGGTCAGCCACCTGGGGTTTGTGATGCTCGGCCTTTTCGCCTTGAATCCTCAAGGCATCTCCGGCGCCATATTGCAAATGGTGAATCATGGCCTCAGCACGGGGGCGCTGTTCCTGCTGGTGGGCGTGATCTACGAGCAGACCCATACGCGTGAGTTCAAAGTCTACGGCGGCTTGTGGAAGATCACGCCGATCTATGGCGCGTTCTTCCTCATCGTGGCGCTTTCTTCCATGGGCCTGCCCGGCTTGAACGGTTTTGTCGGTGAGTTCACGATTTTGCTCGGCGCCTTCGGCTCGACGGTGCTGCATTCGCACTGGTATGCGGGACTGGCGGCGCTGGGCGTCATCATGGCGGCGGTGTATATCCTTTACACATTCCAGAAGATATTCATGGGCCCGGAAGGTTCGATCGTGGAAGAAGTCAAGAAGCACGGACACGCCCTCCACGATTTGAACTGGCGCGAGATCGTTACGGTTGTTCCTTTGCTGATCTTCATCTTCTGGATCGGACTGTACCCCGCGCCCTTCTTTCATTTGATGGCTCCTGCCGTGGATAAACTGGTGGCCGGACTGCAGACGGCTGCGCTGGCAATGAGATGACATGCCTCCTCTCAATTTTTCTCTAATCCTTCCGCTTCTTACGCTGACCATTTGGGCCTGCGTGCTCTTGCTGCTGGATCTATTCATCAAACCCAAATGGATCACGGCATTGCTGGCGGCTCTGGGCCTGGCCGTTTCGCTCGGATTGACGATTTCGCAGATTGGCACGAGCGGGGCCGGCTTCAACAACATGGTGGTGCTGGATGGTTTTTCCATCTTTGTGGATGCGCTGTTGCTCGTGGCAGGTCTGTTCAGCGTGGCCCTGGCGTATGGATATATCAAGCGGACAGGCATCGAGCGCGGCGAATATTACACGCTCCTGCTGTTCAGCATTGCGGGCATGATGCTCATGGCGCAGGCCACCGACCTGATTATTGTGTTTCTCGCGCTGGAGATGCTTTCGATCCCGCTGTATGTTCTTTCCGCATTTGCGCGCCCCCGACTTGAATCAGAGGAGGCAGGCCTCAAATACTTCCTGCTGGGTGCCTTCTCCGCCGGTTTCGTGGTTTATGGAATTGCTTTGGTCTTTGGCGCGACGGGCACGACTTCATTGATTGCGATCGTAAACGCGGCATCTTCCGGGGCCACGAACGTGCTCCTGTTGACGATCGGCTCAGCCCTCATCCTGGTCGGGCTCGGCTTCAAGGTGGCGGCGGTCCCGTTCCACATGTGGACGCCTGATGTGTATCAGGGCGCGCCTTCCGCGGTGACGGCGTTCATGGCGGCCGGTGCCAAGATCGCGGGCTTCGCTGCATTGCTGCGAGTCTTTGCATTGGCATTTCCATCCCTGGCCTCGAATATCGCTCCGATCATTGCCGTGCTGGCCGCCTTGACGATGATCGTTGGCAATGTGATCGCCATTGCACAAACGAACATCAAGCGGCTGCTGGCGTATTCCTCCATTGCACATGCCGGTTATATCCTGATGGCGTTCGTGCCTTACGGACAATCGAAGGTGGTGTCCACTTCCGTCGCCGCGGGACTCTTCTATCTCGTTTCGTATGTGCTGACGAACTTCGGCGCCTGGGCGGTGGTGATCGCCTTGGAGAAATCGGAGGGGAAGGGACTCGAGATTGCGGATTATGGCGGCCTGGGGCGCAAGTATCCTGCTTTGGCGGCGGCGATGACCGTCTTCATGTTCTCGCTGACGGGCATCCCGCCGACCTTAGGCTTTGTCGGTAAGTTCTACCTGTTCCGTGCCGCCATTGCCGGGCAGTATTATCTGCTGGCCGTGATCGGTGTGCTGACCTCGCTCATCTCCGCCTACTACTATTTGCGTGTGGTGGTGACGATGTATATGCGCGAAGGTGATCCGGAGGCTGTCAGCGAGCCGTGGCTTAATATCACGTGGGGATTATCGGCGCTGGCGACTGTGCTCGTCAGCCTCGTGCCGCAATATCTATTTGCCTGGGCGGGCGCGGCGATACTGAAGCTGTTCTAAAGCTTTTCTGAAAAGAGATTCTTTGGGCGGCAGGCACTGACCTGCCGCCTTCTGTTCCCTTAAATAGAGTGGATGAGTTCTTAGCTCGTCCGGGCGACCAGATCCCTGTGGTACAATCGCCCTTTTCCAAATCCTGGATCGAGACCCAGAGATAAAAAGACGGCACTATGCTCATCATCGTAATCCTGCTGGCGTTGATCTATGCATTTTTGAATGGATACCGCGACACATCCAGTGTTTTAGCGGGAGTAGTTGCTTCACGAGCGATGCGCCCGCGTTGGGCCCTTTATTTGGTCGCCATAGCTGACTTTATCGCTCCTTTTCTTTTCGGCTCAGCTGTAGCGCGTTCCATTGCGGTTGGCCTGGTAAACACCTCGGCCATTTCGCTTCGTACCATCGTGTTCGCGATGATGGCAACACTTGGATGGAATATCATTGCATGGTTTCGCGGAATTCCATCCTCTTCCACGCACGCTTTAATCGGGGGATTGCTGGGCGCGATCCTGATCACTGCCGGCCCACATGCAATTTTGATCAATGGTTTGCTGATTGTCATCCTGCCGCTTGTGATCGGCCCGCTGATGGGATTGGTTTTGGGCGCGTTGACCATGACACTTCTTCAATATGCGTTTCGGAATGCCACTCCCAAGGTCAATGTGTTGTTCAAACGACTTCAGGTCGTCACCATGCTTGTGCTGGCCATGTCGAATAGCTCGAATGACTCCTACAAGTCAATGGGCGTTATCGCTTTGGGGCTGGTCCTCTCGGGGCATTTATCTTCCTTTGCCATACCGACGTGGGTTTTGATGCTTTGTGCAGCTACTCTTGCCCTGGGCTCTTCTTTCGGTGATTGGCGACAAATTCGAAATCTGGGCGGAAGGATCTATCGCATCCGGCCGTGGAACGCCCTGGCTTCCCAGGCCGCGTCCTCGGTGCTGCTCGTGATCGCTTCCATTTTCGGAATGCCGGTCAGTACGCCTCATATCATCAGCACGGCCGTGATGGGAGCAGGCGCGGCCGAACGCGTCAACAAAGTGCGCTGGCACGTGGCCGGTGAAATGGCTTGGGCTTGGGCACTGACCATTCCAGCCACGATGGTTATCTCCTCTTTGCTCTGTTTGGCAATGACTTTCATCATAAAGTAGGACATTGAGAATCGCGTGCTCGACGATCTTGACCGGCACATTGGGATCTCCCATCCGGTTGTGTTCGGGGGGCCTCTTCGGCGGGGCCTGACCACCGTAAATGCTTGGCTTGGCGGTCTGGCTGTGAGGTTCGTTCGCCATGGCAGTGGTATTCCCAGAAATCGAACTCGTAATCCCTCCCAGATTGGGACCAAAATAGCTGGCGAGCCGTGCGGCCACGACGGCGAGAAAACCGACCAGCGCGCACGCGACGCCGATGTCCGGCACGGTCCTTTTCGATGGGCGATTTCTTCACGTCCGGCGGACGATTTTGAGCTTTCACGGCCCTGCTGCTCCGGCAAAACTTTAGCTCGAGCCGGGCCTTTACTCCATTTTGATAGGAACCGCCTGATGAATGGATCCAGGGTGAAAACTTCCCTGTCATGAAGATCGTGGGCGGGCGTTCCCTTCACCTCTCTGTTGGAACTCGATGGTTGAAAAGATCGTTCTTGATCAACCGGTATATACGGAAGAAAGTGCTCACCGCGATAACGATCAACGCCACAAGAAAGGCGAGACGAAAACATGCCATCCCAACCAGCTGAAGGCCCTGCGGTGTATTCGTAAATTGAAATGGTTCAACGATCGTACCTCCGCTGCCCATTTGGTTGGACCAGGCCATCTGGCCGTGAAACAGCAAGTCGAGCAGAACCAGAGCAAAAATGTCCGTGCCAATCTTTGCGATGCGGGTGGACATTTCCCAGTGTCCGCGCCAGAGCAGGACGATACTCAGCAAGAGGCCCAGCACCACAGAAACCGCGATCCAAGGATAATACGTATCCAAGACAGGATCGGTGAGCAGATTCACGCCATACTTCGCTGTGAAACCGCCGCTGGCCCCGAAGGGGACCAGGCAGGCCAGGAATATTGTCCCGACGGCGATGCTGAAAATCTGTTCGCTCCGGTGGAGGGGTTTCTCTTTATACAGGGGCGGCAAATGACGCGGGTCGAAATCCTCCTTTTTAAGATCCGGATGCACGTTGAACCATTGCATGATGGCAAACACCAAAACAACAGATCCAAGCGCGGCAGGGATGCTATTCAGAATTTGCAGAAGTGTCAAGAAATCAGGCCGATGGGAAACGGTCAATGAAACGATGGCGGCGATCAATTGTCCGCTGACCGTGGCCGCCAGGACGATTCCAACGATAAGTTGGAATAAGGGAAACAATTCCGGACCGATCAGATATTGTCCTTCGGGGTAGTAGGAGGCGGCTACCTCTCTGGGCGCGCCCATTTCCCTGAGGATCGGAAGAACCGCTTCTTCGCTGGGTTGTCGGTCGGTGTGCGCTTCCAGCGAGTCGTTGAGGGACGAGCGCAATTCCGAAAGGATGTCCGCTCTCTTGTTGGCGGGCAGATGCCGGCCGACTTCCTGCAAGTATCGTTCGATGAGTTCCATCTGTATCTCCTTACTTTACTTCTGCAAGCAACCGTTCCATGCACTTCGCCAGGGAATGCCACTCCGTGACCAGGTCCTTCAGGACCGTCTTTCCGGTCTTGTTGATCACGTAATAGCGTCGCGGACGCGAGCCTTCCACATTCCACTTGCTGTCGAGCAGCCCTTGGGCCTCGAGCCTGCGGAGCAGGGGGTACAAGGTGCCCTGGTCGATTTCAAGACCGTTCTCTTCAAGCTGGCGGATCAGGGCGTACCCATACTTTTCAACTTCCAATTGGCTGAGGGCTGCCAGGATCAATGCGCCTCGCCGGAGTTCCTGTACGACGTTCTCTACGGTGGGGGAAGGTTGCATGCTTTTTACCATGCGCCAGATTATACTATGTAATATATAGTATTGTCAATAACACAGTATAGAGGAGGCAACTCCTCCCGGGGAGGGGGACAGGAACCAGCTACTGGCGGAAACGCCGTGCGAAACCGGGGCAGGGGATGAGCGCAGTGTGAACCGGAGGGGAGAAAGGCTTCGTAGGTGCAAACGCCCCGTATCTGACATGGCTTGAGGGAAAACCTTGGGTATTTTCCGAGGACGGAGAACTCGCAACCTCCCCCAGCATCCCGTGGGTCGCTAATTCTTAATCACCCCTGCCCTGGCCCGTCTCCACGGCCCATTCCCTGCATGGCCGCGCGACGAGCAGGTGGGCGAAAGCCTGAAATGGCCGACAAACAAAGATCAGGGGCCCGGCGTATATTTCTTTTCCCACTCCGCGATGGCGCTGCGGAGCATGGCTTGTACCTGCGGGTCGGGCACATCGCCCACGCCGTTGTATTTGTCCGGGCCCACCATCACCACCACGCTGCCCTCCGGGGATTCCAGCAATCGAATGGCGCGGTTGGCCAGCGCGGAATTCGCGAGATTCGCCTGCAGGATTTCATCGATCTGTGCCACCATGCTGAGCGGACCGGTCTGTGCTTCCTCTTTTTTCTTCGACGTTGGCACGGGTGCGGTCGTGGTCGGAGTGGCGGCCGGCCGCGAAATGGGAACAACCACCGGCGCGGCTGGAGTCGGTTGAGATGCAACGGGCTTGGAGGCGCTCGCGTCGATCCACGGGCGCATCGTCACCATCAAGTCAATCAATCGTTTGCGTTGTTCGGGCGCGAGCCGGTTCGCATCCGTGCTCTGACCATCCAGGTCGAGCCGCAGTTGATTGTGGTCATCCAGACTCAATTTGAGCAGGCTGTTCTCCCTGGAGGCGATCCCTTGTGGCGGAAGCGGTTGCCCTTGAGACTCTTCCTGGCCGCGTTTCTTATAGCCCTGATCACGTCCTTCGAAGAGCCCGACGAAATAACCAACGAACAGGGTGGCGAGGCCGACGCCGATGACGACAAGAAAATTGATTTGCATGGCTCATCCCTTTTGACAATTCGGACAAAAATGTGTGCCGCGCTGGCCGACGAGGATCTTTTGAATGGTCGTGCCGCACACCAGACACGGCTGGCCGTCGCGGCCATACACGCGAAAATGATTTTGAAAGTCGCCGCCGCGATACACCCAGTCTATGCTGGCGCCGTTGCGGCGGATACCCTCTTCCAGGATGGTTTGGATGGCTTGATGCAATTGGGTTGCTTGCCGGGCAGTCACTGAATCCGAGAGGGCCCGCGGATGCAGTTTTGCCATGTGCAGGGCCTCATCGGTATAGATGTTGCCGAGGCCCGCCAGAAATGACTGATCGAGCAGCAAGGGCTTGAGCTGGCGATGGCGACTTCGCAAGGATTGATACAACCAATGGGAGGTAAAGTCCTTGCCCAGCGGCTCGGGTCCGAGCCTGCCCAATACCTTCTCGGTATCGTCGGTTAACCAGACGCGCCCAAATTTGCGCGTGTCGTTGAAGACGAGATATTCCGCCTGCGCGCCTGCGGCTCTTCCACTGGCAGAGGGGAATGGGGCGAAGGAGAGGATCAACCGATCATGCGTCTCTGGTATTATTTTACCCTGCTTGAGAAGCAAATCTCCACTCATCCGCAGATGTATTAGGAGATTGTAAGCCTGAAGCTGGATGTTCAGGAATTTTGCCCGCCGCGAAACCTCGAGGACCTGTTGTCCTTTGATCTGCTGCTTGAACTTCCTGGCGGACGGCATGGCCACGGTGCGCGCCCAACGCACGTCGGCGTCGACGATTCTCCTGCCGATGAGCTGCGGGCGGAGCGTCCGTGCAATGGTCTCTACCTCGGGAAGTTCGGGCATGGTACGTGCGGATCGTCAGAGGGCCCGGTGAACCGGCTGATCATTCATTGAACATCTCTCCAACGCTTCTGCCCTCATGGGCGCGTTTGATGACTTCACCGATCAACTCGGCGACCGAGACAATCGAGATGCGACCTTTCAGAACCCTGATCTTCTCTTCGGGGATCGGCACGGTATCCGTGGTGAGGATGTGTTTGATGGGCAAGTCGGCGAGTCGTTCCGGAGCTCCATCAGAAAAGATGGGATGCACGAAGGCGAGATAGATATCGCGCGCGCCCTCCCGTTTCACCAGATTGACTGCCTGTGCGATGGAACCGCCCGTATCCACTTCATCATCCACGATAATGACATCGCGATTTTTGGTTTCGCCGATCAAGGTCAATGCCTCGGCCTTGGCATCGTTGCCGGACCGGCGCTTTTCGATGAAGGCAACCGGCATGTCCATGTCGGCGGCATAGTTGCGCGCCTTCTTGGCAAAGCCGAGGTCGGTCGCGACCACCACCGGGTCTTTGAGATTCGCTCGGATGGTCTGATTGATGTGGTCGATGATCAAATGCGAGGAAGTCAGCACATCGCCGGGGATGGAAAAGAAACCCTGGATTTGACCGGCGTGTGGATCGAGGGTCATGTAGCGGTCCGCGCCCGCCACCTCGATCATGTCGGCGATCAGCCGGCTGGTGATCGGAACGCGCGGCTGATCTTTCTTATCGGAACGGCCGTAGGCGAGGTAGGGGAGAACCACCGTGATGCGCGCCGCCGAATCCAGCCGCAGCGTCTGGATCGTGATCAATAACTCCATGATGTTGCGGTTCACCGGCGAGGCGGTGTGTTGGATCAGATACACGTCCTGTCCGCGTACGCTATGCTTGAGCTTGACGAACAGATTCTCGTTCGGGAACTCAATGACCTCATGCTCGCACAACGGCGATCCGAGATAGTTCGAAATTTTATCTGCCAGCACGGGCGAAGCCGTGCCCGTGAACAACTTGATCTCCCCGTAGACTTTCATCTCGTGATGTTGAATATGATGACTCATTTCTTTGCCTCGTTCGATTGCCATTCTGACCGCAGAACGCTCATGATATGAACATTCATGTATTTTCCATGCTTATACGCCGCTTCGCGCAGGACACCTTCCAACACAAAACCGGACTTTTCGTAAGAGCGTATGGCGCGCGGGTTGGTGGAATAGACGCGCAGATAAATGCGGTTCAAGTTCAATGTCTCAAAACCATGTTTTAACAACAACTGCATGGTTTCCGTGCCGTAGCCCTGGTTCCAGGCGGACTTATCGCCGATTGCGATCCCGAGTTCGGCGCAGCGATTCGTCCATTCGATATTGAAGACGCTGCAGTTGCCGATCAACTTCCAGCCTTCTGCTTCACGGGCTTCGATCGCCATGGGCTTCTCCGCCTGATCGCGTTGGGTGATCCGCTCGAACCACTGTTCCTCATCCTGCAAGGACATGGGTAGATAGACGGCCAGGCCGTCGTTGACCTCAGGATCATTGATCCATTCAAAGGATTTGGGTATGTCGGCCCTCTCCATGCCCCGCAGGCGGATGCGTTTTCCGTAAATCACTTCAACCTCCCGTTCATCCAGACTTTTACGGCTTCCGATGGCGACAGGCGCCTTGCAAGAACCTGGTCCAGGACCTGGCTGAATTGCTCTTCCGAAACGCGTGCGCGGAACTGATTCATCAGCGCCGATCGAAGCGCCGCCTCCAGCTCGGACTCGAGGCGCGCCCGCTCGCGAAGCGCCCAATCTCCGCTCAGGCGCAAATACTCGCCATGCCTTGCAATGTGTTGGGCCAGTTCATCGATCCCTTTTCCGTCCGTTGCAACGGTCCGTTGCAGAGGCGGAATCCAGCCTGCGTCCTGCTCTCCCACCGCATGCAAGGGATTTTGGGGGAGAGCATGGGACATCCCATGGTGCCCAAAAACTCTTGGTGCTGGATGAGCCAGATCCAGCATGGACTTCAGGGCCTTTTCCGTGTTTTCGATTCCCGGTCGATCGGCTTTGTTGACCACAATGATATCGGCGATTTCAAGGATGCCTGCTTTGATGGCCTGAATATCGTCGCCCAATCCAGGCGCTTCCACCACCAGTGTGGTGTGCGCCAATTTGGCGATATCGACTTCACTTTGCCCCGCGCCGACCGTTTCGATCATGATGATTTCATATCCGGCCGCATCGAAGACCTGGACAACATTCGCAGTGGCCTGTGCCAATCCGCCAATGGAGCCACGCGAGGCCATGGACCGGATAAATACACCGTGATCGCCGCTCAGATCCTTCATGCGCACTCGGTCGCCCAACACCGCGCCGCCCGTGAACGGACTGGATGGATCCACTGCCACAATCGCAACGCTCCTGCCTTCCCGGCGAAAGCAGAGCGCCAGTTGATTGACGAGCGAGGATTTGCCGGTGCCGGGCGCGCCCGTTATGCCAACGAGGTGCGCTTTCCCTGTATGAGGAAAAAGAGCATCGAGCGCGGCGCGCCCCTCCGCTGTGTCGTTCTCAACCTGGGTCAACAAACGCGCCAGCGCCAGCCGGTCACCGCGCAGGACGACTTCTGCGAGGGATATCATTTCACCGCATTCTGGATGTCTTTGATGATGTCTTCCGTCGAGGCGCCGGGCCCGTAAACGCCCGTGATGCCCATCTCCATCAGGCGTGGAACGTCCTCATCCGGAACAATGCCGCCAATGAAGACCTTCACATTGGTCTGGCCGTTGGCTTTCAATAAATCCATGATGCGCGGTGCCAGTGCCATGTGTGCGCCGGATAGGATCGAGAGTCCAACGACATCCACATCCTCTTGCAAGGCCGCTTCCGCGATCATCTCGGGCGTTTGGCGCAGGCCGGTGTAGATGACTTCCATGCCCGCGTCACGCAGCGCGCGCGCCACCACTTTTGCGCCGCGGTCATGCCCGTCCAGCCCGGGCTTGGCGACCAACACACGGATTTTTCTGCCAGTCAATGTGGTTTGCTCTTTGGCCATGGTTCCTCCACCGATGAAATCCATAAGATTATACTATGGGTCATTTTTCATAAATGAGAGGGGCGGTAGCGGGATTTCACGGAATACGTATTTTTTATCCAAATTGGTTATTTGTAACCCACTTGCAACTTCACCATGTTTTCTAGGTAGCCTCACCTTAAAGAAATATGCTATACTGCATTCTATGCAGCCCATTTACAGGCCCATCTCACCGCGCGAGCATTGGTCTCGCTGGGTGCAGACCCTGCGGCGTTATCAACTGGATGGATTGGTCACCTGGATCCTGGAGGCTGGCGGGCCTCTGGCGGTTTTGTCGGCCCAAGCGCTATATTTCGGACGGCCGTTTCTCGGTGAAAGCGCAAGCGCGCTGGCGCGTACTCTTGAATCCGATGATGAACTGCACGCTTTCATTTCCTTGCTGAATGGAGGGGCAGATTCATGAACCTCTTGGGGCTTGGTCTGATCGGCTTTGCGGCTGTTCTCCTTTTGGCACTTTTATTGATCAAGCGGAAGGCTCCTCCCAGCTGGCGGGTCCTCCCGGCGCTGGCGAAGCTATCGCGCGCCGTGGACCTCAGCGTGGAAGACGGAACACGACTCTTCGTTGCGCTTGGCCGCACCAGCCTGCTCACGCCGCGCGGCGGGGCGGCGTTGGCCGGTCTGGCTTTGTTGCGCCGCATCGCGGAACACGCCTCGCTGAGTGACCGGCCGCCGGTGGCGGTCGCAGGCGAATCTTCCTTGGCTCTGTTGGCGCAGGATACGCTTCAGGCCGGCTATAAAAGCATGGGCGCCGGCGACCTGTATCAGCCCACATCGGGACGTCTGAGCGGAATGACCCCGTTTTCCTCCGCGGCAGGCGCCATGCCGATCCTTCAAGACGAGAACGTTTCGGCCGGTATGTTGGTGGGTGACTTTGGAGTGGAAGCCGCACTGCTGGCGGATGCCGCGGAACGCCAGGGTGCATTTCTGCTGGGGGCCAGTGCTGACCTTTCCTCGCAGGCTGCGCTCTTTGCCTCCGCACAGGAACCGCTCATCGGCGAAGAGTTGTTTGCCACCAGCGCGTATCTCGACCCCGGCACATCGCACAGCGCCAGCCTGTCTGTCCAGGATGTTTTGCGCTGGTTGATCGTTCTGGCGCTTTTGGTCGGCGCGGTTTTGAAATTGATAGGGCTGATCTGATGCGTTACCTTGCTGTCGCCATTGCCGTTGTCACGGGCGTGATCGTCCTGTTGGGCTACTTTTTACCGGCACTCGCCGGAGTGCAGGGTACATTGCTCAACTGGGCGATCATTCTGGCGGGTGTGGCAGCTCTGGTAGGGGTATTCAATCTGATCTCCGTGCATTGGGATAAAGTCCGCCGACGCGAAAAGGGAAGTGTTTACAGTGCGCTGTTGCTGATCACTCTGGTCGCCACTTTTTTCTTCGGCATCGCTCTCCACCTCGGACCGGACGATCCCAATATGCGTTTGCTTGTGACCGCAGTGATCGTTCCCGCGGAAGCAACTCTCATGGCTCTGCTGGCAGTGACGCTGCTCTATGCCAGCATTCGACTCCTGCGCCGCCGAACCGATGTGATGAGCATCGTCTTTCTCATGACCGCCGTCTTGATGCTGGCGGCCTCGGTCACTCTGTCGTTTGGCGGGATCAGCCCATTGAATGATATTGTCCGTCCCTGGATCCAGCAGGTGCTCGCACTCGGTGGGGCGCGCGGTATCCTCATTGGGGTTGCCCTCGGCACCTTGACCACCGGCTTGCGAATCTTGTTTGGTGTGGATCGCCCCTATGGAGGCAGTTGATGGATAGCATCAAATGTCCCGTATGCGGCGAGGTGAATCCCGCCAATGCAGAGTTCTGTCAAAACTGCATGTCCCGCCTCACACCATTGACCGGCCCGCTGAAAGGCGAAGATGCGCCCCTGCAACCCGGACAGATTCCCACCAAGAAGGTTACGGCTGAACTGGAACCGATCCTTCCACAATGGCTGAGGGAGGCACGTGAAAAGGCGCGCCAATCTGCCAAGGAAGATGAAGCGGATTCATCCTTGTCCGCCCAAAATACCACCCCGGCCGCACCGCCCGCGCCGGATCTGCTGGCGGGCCTGGCATCGCAGGGTAGTGATGAAGAAGCGGAAGTTCCCGATTGGCTCGTAAGCCTCACCGGCAGTGCGCCGGCCAAAAAGAAAAAGGGCGAATCGGAAGATGCACAACAAGTCAAATGGGTTGAACTTGGCGGTCACGAGGATCTCGAGGATGCCTCTGACAGCATAGGCGCCACGCAAACGCCGTCGGATGTTCCGATGGAGAACAAGCCGCCTTCCTGGATGGCGCCTCAGGAGCCTGCCCCAGAGAAAGATGAACTGGCCGATTGGCTCTCGCGCGCCGGCCCACTACCTGCTTCTGATCATCCCGTCGAATCGGCACCCGCGCCTTTTTCGGGATCAATGCCTGAGGACGCGGACTGGCTCAAAAATTTAGAGTCGCTTTCCTTCCCCTCCGCTTCCGAAACTCAGTCCAGCGACCGGAATGCACAACCCACCCCAGCGCCGTCAGGCGAAGTGCCCGATTGGTTGCGCAGTCTTCAAACTCAACCGCCTGCCTCTGACTCGCCGGCGCATCCTTCGCACGAAGAACAACCCGCCCCGCCTCAGTCGGGTGCAATGCAGGCTGGGGTGCCACCGCAGGGGGAAGGTGCCGCGCCCGCCGAAGTCCCGGATTGGTTGAAGGCTTTTGGTCAGGCGCCGATACAACCGCAGCCGTCCGGTTCTCTGGATGCCTCCTTGCCCCAAGTACCGGATTGGCTTAAAGCCGCTGCCCCACAAGTTTCAGGGGATGCAAATATCCCTCCGGTTGCTCCCGAAGTAGCACAGGGCGTTGAGGATGAAACCGCGCTGGCAGCATCTGAAACACCCGACTGGCTGTCTTCACTGAAACCCACCGAGCAGCAACCCTCTGCGCCCGCCGCAGATTCTAAAGCACCGGCGTTCACGTC
>Ga0335079_10000209_pt1 | contig 68544 bp, 65 predicted proteins | sample Lox_Sample_33_FD_206719 | JGI IMG/M metagenome (GOLD analysis project Ga0335079, IMG submission 206719) | Soil microbial communities from Loxahatchee National Wildlife Refuge, Florida, United States - Lox_Sample_3.3 | ecosystem: Environmental > Terrestrial > Soil > Wetlands | place: USA...
TTGGGATTGGGCACCACCGTCTCGGCGTCGGCGAGGGTACGGTGGTCGACGCCGCTCACGATCCCGTCCTTGTCGAAATGAACGGCAACGACTTGCTGGTCGAGCACTTCGGGGAGCCGCACCGGCACACGGCGCGTCTTCGCGCTGATGTAGTACCAGGTGTTGCCGTCGAACTCCGCGATCGAGGAGGGCGAGCCCAGAAGCTGCGTCACCGTCGCCTTGTCGGTGCTGCCGGGCTTGATCTGCGAGACCTTGTCGGCCTCGGGCAGGTTGCCGTGCTGATCGGCCGGGTTGGTGCAGGCCGCAAGCGCAAGGAGCGGCAGGCTTCGCAGAATCCCCCTCATGACGAGCGGGAACATGCACCTGGGGGCGCGCACCTGTCAACCGCGCAAGCACTCGATTGCGCGTGGGCAAGCGCGGCATGACGCTAGGGCTGGGACTTCTCGCGCGCCGGCGCGAGCGTCGCGCCGCGGTCACGGAGGCATATCGCGCAATCGTGGAGCGCGCGCGCGATCCGGCACTTTTCCTGCGTTGGGGCGTGCCCGACACGCTTGACGGGCGCTTCGAGCTGCTGGCGCTCCACGCCTTCCTGGTGCTGCGCCGCCTCAAGGCCGCCCACGGCGAGGCCCACGAGTTCGCGCAGGCGCTCTTCGACACGATGTTCGCCGATCTCGACCGCGCTGTGCGCGAGATGGGGGCGACGGATATCGGCGTGGGCAGGCATGTCAAAGAAATGGCGCGCGGCTTCTACGGTCGCGTCGCTGCCTACGAGGGCGGGCTCGCGGGCGGCGAGGCGGAACTCAACGCGGCGCTCGAGCGAAATCTCTTCGGAACCGGGAACCCCACGTCGGAGCAGGTTGCGTTCGCGGCCTCGTACTTGCGTCAACAGGAGGCCGCGCTTGCCGCGGTGCCGCTCGCAACAATCCTCGGCGGCGCCATTCCGTTCGCGCCGCTGCCGGACTGAAACCGCTCAGATCTTCTCCGCCGCTTCGAGGAGAAGCGCGAGCGCACGCGCGACGGTCGCGCGTCGCACCTCTGTGCGGTCGCCGGAAAAGACGCGGTGCTCGCTGGCAACCTTGGCGCCGCGCCGCGCCAGCCCGAACCAGACGAGACCCACGGGCTTGCCCGGCGTGGCACCGCCAGGCCCCGCGATGCCGGTGACGGCGACGGCGAGATCGACGGGCGCGTGTGCGACAGCGCCTTCCGCCATCGCCGCCACGACCTCCGCGCTCACCGCGCCTTTCTCCGCTATGAGCGCCGGCGGCACGCCCAGCATCTCGCTCTTCGCTTCGTTGGAATAGGTGACGAAGCCGCGCTCGACGACATCGGATGAGCCGGCGATCTCGGTCAAGGCGCCGGCGATGAGGCCGCCGGTGCAGGATTCCGCGGTCGCAATCTTCGCGCCTTTGGCGCGGCAGCGCGCAAGCACCGCCTCGGCCGCACGGCGCAGATCATCGTCCAAGGATCAGTCCTCCGGCAAAGAGCACCGCCGCGGCATAGACCGCCGCGAGCACGTCGTCGACCATCACGCCGAAGCCGCCGGGAATGGTGCGGTCGGCCCATCCGACTGGCCAAGGCTTTGCGATGTCGAAGAGGCGGAAGAGCGCGAAGCCCGCAGCATAATGCCAGAGATCGAGCGGCGCCGCGGCAAGCGCGAGGAATTGACCCGCGGCCTCATCAACGACCACGGCTGGCGGGTCATCGCCCATGTGCTGCACGACGATCGCCGCCGCCCACCAGCCGATCGCGAAGATCGCCGCCGCGGCCGCGAGGATTGCCCCCGCACCGCCTGTGTGTGCGGCGAGCCACACGAACGGCAACGCCACGAGCGAGCCCCATGTGCCGGGCGCCTTCGGCAAAAACCCGATCCCGGCGAGCGTCGCGACAAGCATCGCCGGATGGGCGCGGGAGAGCGGCGTGGCCATGCGCGCCGCCATTGCTCAAAGCGGCAGGCGCAGGGTCGCGGTCGCGTAGGCCGCCATGCCTTCGCCGCGCCCGGTGAAGCCCAGCCGCTCCGTCGTTGTCGCCTTGACGCTGACGCGGCCGCGCTCGAGCCCCAGGATCTCTGCGATGCGCGCGACCATGGCGTCGCGGTGAGGCGCGATCCGCGGCGCCTCGGCGACGATCGTCACATCGACATTGGCGATCGTCCCGCCCGCTTTCGCAACGAGGCCCGCCGCGTGCGCAAGGAACTGGTGCGAAGGCGCGCCTTTCCAGCGCGGATCGCTCGGCGGGAAATGCATGCCGATATCGCCGGCGCCAAGTGCACCGAGGATCGCATCGGTCAGCGCGTGGAGCCCCACGTCGGCATCGGAGTGGCCGACGAGCGCGTGCTGGTGCGGCACGCGCACGCCGCAGAGAAAGACGTGATCGCCCGGCCCGAACGGATGGACGTCGAAGCCCTGACCGGTGCGGATGTCGGCGCCCCGCATGGCCAGGACTTGCTCGGCCCGCGCGAGATCGCCGGCCGTCGTCACCTTGAAATTCTCGTCCGAGCCGGCGACGAGACGCACGCTCATGCCGGCGCGCTCGGCGACCGCCGCGTCGTCGGGAAGATCGCTGCCCTTGGCGGCGCGATGCGCCGCCAGGATCGCGGCGAAACGGAAGCCTTGCGGCGTCTGCGCGCGCCACAATCCTGCGCGGTCGAGCGTCGCGCTGATGCGGCCATTCTCGCCGCGCTTTACCGTGTCGGTCACGGCAAGCGCCGGGATCGCGCCGTCATCGGCGTCGAGCGCTTCGATGACGCGCGCGACGAGGGCGGGATCGGCGAACGGCCGCGCCGCGTCGTGGATGAGAACGCGCTCGGGCGCGAGCGAGCCCAGGCTCTCGAGGCCGAGCCGCACGGAATCCTGCCGCGCCGCGCCGCCTTCGACCGGCGCAAGAAGATCGAGCCCCGCGACCGCCGCGTCGTACTGCGCGCGGTCGTCGCCATGGATCACGACACGCACACCGTTGATGCGCGGGTGCGATGCGAGTGCAGAGACCGCATGCCGGAGGAGCGGTTTGCCGCCAAGGGGCCGGTACTGCTTCGGAAGAGGCCCTTCGAGCCGCGTGCCACGCCCGGCCGCGACGACGAGAGCGATGCAGGACGCCATGATCCGAGGCTAGAGCAAATTCGCCGCGCCGTCATGGCCGCGCTTGTCCCTTGGAGTGCTGCGAATCGGAGCCCGCGCATGACGATGGGGACGCCGCGCTCTAGATTGGGCGGCGATGACATTGTCGCTCAATCTCTTTGCACTCGCGGCGCTCGTGCCGCAACTCGCCGTCCGCTGGCGCCGCAACGACGCGCGCGACCCGCTCTATTACGCGGCGCTCGTGCTGGGCCTTGCCGGTCCGGTGCTGTGGGTCGTGAGCGAGCTCGGCGGCACGTGGCACACCGGCTTCGCCATGTCGCTCTGGATCAGCATAGCGGTCACGATGGCGCTCTTCCTCGCGCTCGCGGCGGCGGCGGCCGGCGCGTGGCGCCTGACGCCGCTTCTGGCGCCGCTGCTTATCGCCCTGGGCATCATCGGCACGCTGTGGGAGAACGCACCGGAGCAGCCGGTACCCGCGGCGGTGCCGGTGGGCTGGCTCGACGCGCACATCGTGAGCGCGGTTGTGACCTACGGGCTCCTCACCATCGCTGCCGTCGCGGGCGCCGCCGTGTTCCTGCAAGAGCGCGCGCTGAAACGGAAGCGGCCGACCGCGCTTACTCGGATGCTGCCGCCGATGGCCGAGAGCGAGGCGCTCGAGGTTTCGCTCCTCGCCGCGGCCGAGATCGTACTCGCGCTGGGCGTTGCCACGGGCATGGCGGCCGAGCATTTCCTGCGCGGCGCCCTTCTTCCGTTCGACCACAAGACGGTGTTGTCGCTGGCGGCCTTTGCCGTGATTGGCGCGCTTCTCGTTGCGCGGCGCGTCATGGGAATTCGCGGAAAGCGCGTGGCGCGCCTCGCGCTTTTGGCGTATCTGCTGCTAACCCTCGCCTATCCCGGGGTTAAATTCGTCACCGACGTGCTGATGGCCTAGTCTGAAACTATTTATTGCATTGCAGCAAAAGCCGTGCTATGCGCAAATTGTAGGCACAGGAAGACCCTGCTTAAATTATGAGCATCCGTATCGGCCCCATTGAACTCGAGGCACCCGTCCTTTTGGCGCCGATGTCGGGCGTCACCGATCTGCCGTTCCGCCGCATGGTGAAGCGGCACGGCGCCGGGCTCGTCGTCTCCGAGATGATCGCGAGCGAGGCGATGATCCGCGAGACGCGGCAGTCGATGCAGATGGCCGCCAACCACCCCGAGGAATTTCCGATGGCGGTGCAGCTCGCCGGCTGCGAGCCCGAGCGAGTGGCCGAAGCGGCGCGCCTCAACGTCGATCGCGGTGCCGCCATCATCGACATCAATTTCGGCTGCCCGGCGAAGAAGGTGGTGAACGGCTATGCCGGATCGGCGCTCATGCGCGACGAGACGCATGCCGCGCGCATCCTGAGCGAGACGGTGAGCGCCGTCGCTCTGCCGGTGACGCTCAAAATGCGCACCGGCTGGGACGACAAGAACCGCAACGCGCCGCGCCTTGCCCGCATCGCCGAGGAGTGCGGCATCCGTATGGTGACCGTGCATGGCCGCACGCGCTGTCAATTCTATGACGGCCACGCCGACTGGGACTTCATCCGCGAGATCAAGGAAGCCGTGTCGATTCCGGTGATCGCCAACGGCGACATCGAGACGCTCGAGGACGCGGCCGATGCGTTGAAGCGCTCGGGCGCCGACGGCGTCATGGTTGGGCGCGGCGCTTATGGCCGGCCATGGTTCATCGCGCAGGTCATCGACTTTCTCAAGACGGGCGCGCGCCGGCCCGATCCGCCGCTCGAGGAACAGCTCGCAACCGTGCTCGAGCATTATGCGGCGCTGCTCACGCACTATGGCGTCTCGGTCGGGACCCGCGTCGCGCGGAAACACATCGGCTGGTACTCGAAGGGCTTGCCAGGCTCCGCCGAGTTTCGCGCAGCAGTCAACCGGTGCGAGGATCCCTCCGCGGTCACGGCGATGATCCGGCGCTTCTACGAGCCGCTGGCGGAGGCCGCATGAACAGCGCCGCCGGCCGCACCCGCACGCGTCCGCGGCCCGAGGGCGCGGTCGAACCCTATGCAATTCTCGCCGCGCTGCCGGCGCCGGTGCTCGTCGTCGATAACGGCGACCACATGGATTATGTCAACGCCGCCGCCGAGCAGTTCTTCGAGACGAGCGCCGTCACCTTGACGCAATGCTCGCTCGCCGACTTCCTGCCGCACGACAGCCCCGTCTTCGCGCTCGTCGAATCGGTGCGCCATACCGGCCACAGCGTTTCGGAATACGGCGTGACGCTCGAGACACCGAAGCTCGGCCCCCGCGTCGTCACCATCATGGCGGCGCCTTTGGCCGAGGATCGGCACTATGTCGTGGTGAGCCTGCAGGAACGCTCGATCGCCGACAAGATCGACCGCCAGCTCACGCACAGGAACGCCGCGCGCTCGGTCACGGCGATGGCGGCGATGCTCGCGCACGAGGTGAAGAACCCGCTCTCGGGCATCCGCGGCGCGGCGCAGCTTCTCGAGGAGACGGCGAGCCCCGCCGACCGCGAGCTGACGCGCCTCATCTGCGACGAGACCGACCGCATTTGCGCGCTCGTCGACCGCATGGACGTGTTCTCCGACCGCCGCCCAATCGAACGCGAGCCCGTCAATATCCACGAGGTGCTGGGGCGCGTGCATAAGCTCGCGGCCTCGGGTTTCGCGCGTCACGTGCGCTTTATCGAGGATTACGACCCCTCGCTGCCGCCCGTCGACGGCAACCGCGATCTCCTGATCCAGGCGTTCCTCAATCTCGTCAAGAACGCGGCCGAAGCGGCGCCGCAACAGAGCGGCGAGATCGTGATCGCGACGGCCTATCGCCACGGCGTGCGGCTTGCCGTCGCCGGCAGCGAGAGCCGCATCCAGCTTCCGCTCGTCGTCACGATTACCGACAACGGCGAGGGCATACCCGAGGATTTGCAGCGCCATCTCTTCGATCCGTTCGTGACGACAAAACGCGACGGTTCGGGGCTTGGCCTGGCACTCGTGGCGAAGGTCGTGGGCGACCACGGCGGGGTCATCGAATTCGAGAGCCAGCCGCGCCGCACCGTCTTCCGCGTGTTCCTGCCGATGGCGGCCGGCACGAGGGCCGCGCCATGACCTCCAGCATCCTCGTCGCCGACGACGACCGCGCCATCCGCACCGTGCTGAGCCAGGCGCTGGGCCGGCTCGGCCATGACGTGCGTACGACCGGCAACGCCGCGACTTTGTGGCGCTGGGTCTCGGACGGCGAGGGCGATCTCGTCATCACCGACGTCGTTATGCCGGACGAGAACGGGCTCGACCTCGTGCCGCGCATCAAGAAGCTCCGGCCGGAGCTGCGCATCATCGTCATGAGTGCGCAGAACACGCTTCTGACCGCGGTCAAGGCGACCGAGCGCGGCGCCTTCGAATATCTGCCGAAGCCGTTCGACCTGCGCGAGCTCGTGAGCGTCGTGCAGCGCGCCCTGACCCAGCCCCACGCCGGCCCGCCGGCGCAAGCGCAGAACGGCGAGGACGACGAGACGTTGCCGCTCATCGGCCGCTCGCCGGCGATGCAAGAGATCTACCGTGTGCTCGCGCGCCTTATGAGCACCGATCTTACCGTCATGATCTCGGGCGAGAGCGGCACCGGCAAGGAACTCGTCGCGCGCGCGCTGCACGATTACGGCAAGCGCCGCGCCGGGCCTTTCGTCCCGGTCAACATGGCGGCCATCCCGCGCGAGCTCATCGAGAGCGAACTCTTCGGTCACGAGAAGGGTTCGTTCACCGGCGCCGTCGCGCGCGGCGTCGGCCGCTTCGAGCAGGCGCAAGGCGGCACGCTTTTCCTCGACGAGATCGGCGACATGCCGCCGGAGGCGCAGACGCGCCTCCTGCGCGTGCTGCAGCAAGGCGAATACACCACGGTCGGCGGCCGCACGCCGGTGCGCGCCGACGTGCGCATCATCGCTGCGACGCATCGCGACCTGCGCCAGCTGATCCGCCAGGGCCTTTTCCGCGAGGATCTGTTCTACCGCCTCAACGTCGTGCCGATCCGCCTGCCGCCGCTGCGCGAGCGCAGCGAGGACATTCCGGCCCTGGTGCGGCATTTCTTCACGCTCGCTGCCGGCGAGGGGCTGCCGCTCAAATCGGTCGACAACGGGGCGATGGAGCGGCTCAAGACCTATCGCTGGCCCGGCAACGTGCGCGAGCTCGAGAATCTCGTGCGGCGCCTGGCGGCGCTCTATTCGCAGGAGGTGATCGGGCTCGACGCGATCGAGGCCGAACTCGCCGAGCCGGCGTTCCCCGAGCGCGCCGAGGAGCCGGAAGGCGAGGGGCTTGCCGGCGCTGCCGAGCGGCACCTGCGCGACTATTTCACGGCCCACAAGGGCGGCCTGCCGCCCGCTGGCCTCTATGGCCGCGTGCTGCGCGAGATCGAGCGGCCCTTGATCCAGCTCACGCTTGGCGCCACGCGCGGCAACCAGCTTCGTGCCGCCCAGCTTCTCGGCCTCAACCGCAATACGCTGCGCAAGAAGATTCGCGAATTGGACATCGAGGTCGGACGCGGCATAAAATAATCGCGGCGTAGGGCGACTCCGTTAAAAAATTCATGAGCGTCAGGGGCGAGTTCGTAAGGTGGGCCAGCCGAATCCGTCTCGGGCGGAAGCTGGCGCTTGCGCTCGCGGTGGCGGCGGCGCTTTCGGCGGCGGCGACGTGGGCCGCGCTCAAGGGTTTGCCGCCGTTCGACACGCGTCCCCATCTCGACGCGCTCTACCTGCTGTTGAACCTCGTCCTCGTCCTGCCGCTTTTCGCCATCGTCGCCTGGCGCCTGGTGCAGGTGTGGACCGAGCGCAGGCGCGGTCTCGCCGGCTCGCAGCTTCATGTGCGCTTCGTGCTCGTGTTCAGCCTCTTGGCCGTCATCCCGACGATCATCGTCGCCGTCTTCTCCTATCTCATCTTCACCTTCGGCGTGCAGGCCTGGTTCAGCGAGCGGGTGCGTACCTCGCTGTCGGAATCGCTTGCCGTCGCCGAGGCCTATCTGCACGAGCACCAGCAGGCGATCCGCGCCGACGTCATCAGCATGGCGAGCGATCTCGATCGCGACGCCGCTTTTCTCAGTATCGATCCAACGCGCCTCAATCAGATCGTGGGAGCGCAGGCCGAGCTGCGCTCGCTCAACGAAGCGCTGGTGTTCGATTCCGAAGGCCGCATCCTCGCGCGTACCGGCCTTTCCTTCGCGCTTGAGCTGCAGCCCGTGCCCGATTGGGCCTTGCAGCAGGCGCGCGCCGGCGACGTCGCGATCCTGACGAGCAACAGCGACGATCGCGTGCGCGCGCTCATTCGCCTCACCGGCTTCAACAACGCATATCTCTATGTCGGCCGCTTTGTCGATCCGACGGTCCTCGGCCGCATGGCGCGCACGCAAAAGGCCGTTGCCGAATATGAGGAGCTCGAGGGCGAGCGCTCGGAATATCAGATCGCGTTCTCGATGCTGTTCTTCGGCGTTGGCGTGCTGTTGCTGACGGGCGCGGTCTGGATGGGGCTGAGCTTCGCCTCGCGCATGGCGCGCCCGATCAGCCATCTCGTCGCCGCGGCCGAGCGCGTGCGCGGCGGCGATCTTGCCGCGCGCGTACCGGTTGGAGCGCATGACGAAGAGTTCAGCACCTTGTCGCGCGCCTTCAACCGCATGACGCACCAGCTCCAGACGCAGCAAAGCGAGCTTGTCGAGGCGAACCGCCAGCTCGACCAGCGTCGCCGCTTCTCCGAGGCGGTGCTGTCGGGTGTCTCGGCCGGCGTCGTAGGCCTCGACCACGATGGCCGCATCAACCTGCCGAACCGCTCGGCATCCCTGCTGCTCGCCGCCGATCTCGATCAGCATATCGGCGAGCCGCTTTCCGATCTCGTGCCGGAGACGGCTGATCTGCTCGCCGAGGCCGCGCGCCGGCCCGACCGGCTTGCGCAAAAGCAAATCCAGATCGGCCGTGACGGCAAGAGCCTGACGCTGCTCCTGCGCATCGCTGCCGAGCGCGGCGAGAGCGAGGTCAAGGGCTATGTCGTAACCTTCGACGACGTGACCGAGCTGTTGTCGGCGCAGCGCAAGGCGGCCTGGGCCGATGTCGCGCGCCGCATCGCGCACGAGATCAAGAACCCGCTCACACCGATCCAGCTCTCGGCCGAGCGCTTGAAGCGCAAGTACTTGCGCGAGATCGACAACGACCCCGAGACATTCGTCACCTGCACCGACACGATCATCCGCCATGTTGGCGACATCGGCCGCATGGTGGACGAGTTCTCCTCCTTCGCGCGCATGCCGGCACCGGTGATCCGCCCCGTCGATCTCAGCGAGCTGCTGCGCCAGGCGGCCTTCCTGCAGCGCACTTCGACACCTGACATCGCGGTCGAGCTTTCCTTGCCGGCACTTCCGCTCTCGGTGAAATGCGATTCGCGTCAGGTGAGCCAGGCCTTGGTCAACATCCTCAAGAACGCCGCAGAATCGATTCAGTCGCGCGAGGCCGGCGCGCCGGCGGGCCGCATCCGTATCTCGGCCCGCCTCGACGGGCGCGACGCGATCGTCGCCATCGCCGACAACGGCCGAGGGCTTCCGCAAGACGGGCGCGAGCGGTTGACCGAGCCCTACGTCACGACGCGCGCGAAGGGGACCGGGCTCGGCCTCGCCATCGTCAAGAAGATCATGGAAGATCATCGCGGCGAGCTCGTGCTCGACGACGCCGAAGGCGGCGGCGCACGCGTCAGCCTCGTCTTCCACGAGATTGAATCATCGGCTCCGGCGCAGCCCGAGCCCGCGGAAGCGGCCAGCTATGGCGCATGAGATTCTCGTCATCGATGACGAGGCCGACATCAGGATGCTGATGTGCGGCATCCTCAACGACGAGGGCTACGAGACTCGCGAGGCCGGCACGAGCACCGAGGCCTTGGCCGCCGTGCGGCTGCGCCAGCCGACGCTCGTCATCCTCGACATCTGGCTCCAGGGCAGCGAGCTCGACGGACTCGAGATCCTGAAGATCATCCGCCGCGAGCTGCCGACCCTGCCTGTCGTCATGATCAGCGGCCACGGCAACATCGAGACTGCGGTCGCCGCCATCAAGATCGGCGCCTACGACTTCATCGAGAAGCCGTTCAAGGCCGACCGGCTCCTCCTCGTGTGCGAGCGCGCGATCGAGGCTTCGCGCCTCAGGCGCGAGAACGAGGAGTTGCGGCTCCGCGCCGGCGGCGACGAGGACCTGATCGGCGCCTCGCATGCGATCAGCCAGCTTCGCGGACAGATCGACCGCGTCGCGCCCACCGGCAGCCGCGTGCTCGTCACCGGCGCCGCGGGCGTCGGCAAGGAGGTGACCGCCCGCCTCGTCCATCAACGCTCGCGCCGAGCCAAGGGACCGTTCGTGGTGCTGAGCTGCGCCACCATGCGGCCCGATCGCTTCGAGCTCGAGCTGTTCGGCGCCGAGGCCGACGCCGATCCCGACAGCCCGCGCAAGGTCGGCACGTTCGAGCAAGCGCATGGCGGCACCTTGTTCCTCGACGAGGTGGCCGACATGCCGCTCGAGACGCAGGGCAAGATCGTGCGCGCCTTGCAGGAGCAGACGTTCGAGCGCGTCGGCGGCGGCCGCGTCAAGGTCGACGTACGCGTCATCGCCGCCACCAACCGCGACCTTGCGCAAGAGATTGCCGCCGGCCGCTTCCGCGAGGATCTTTATTATCGCCTCGCCGTCGTGCCGCTGCACGTGCCGCGCCTGAAGGAGCGCATCGAGGACATCCCGGCGCTCGCCCGGCACTTCATGGCGCGAAGCGCCGAGGCTGCGCGCCTTTCCCCGCGCGATCTCGGCGAGGACGCAATGGCGGCACTCCAGGCCTATGAGTGGCCCGGCAATGTGCGCCAGCTCAGGAACGCCATCGACTGGACCCTCATCATGTCGCCGGGCGACGCGAGGGAACCGATCCGCGCCGACATGCTTCCGGCCGAGATCGGCGCCATCGCGCCCGCGGTCGTCAAATGGGACCGCGGCGGCGAGCTGATGGCGCTGCCGCTGCGCGACGCACGCGAGATGTTCGAGCGCGAATATCTTCTGGCGCAGATCACGCGCTTCGGCGGCAACATCTCGCGCACCGCCGCCTTCGTCGGCATGGAGCGCTCGGCGCTCCACCGCAAGCTCAAGTCGCTGGGCCTCTTCAACGGCAACGGCGAGCGCCCGCCCAAGCTCGACGCATGAGGGGCTAGTGTCGCGCATCGCCTATGTCGACGGCCGCTATGTTCCGCACAAGAGCGCGCACGTCCATATCGAAGACAGGGGCTATCAGTTCGCCGACGCGGTCTACGAGGTCGTGGCGGTGAAGGACGGGCGCTTCGTCGATGCCGAACTGCACCTCGCGAGGCTCCACCGCTCGCTCGCGGCGCTCGCCATCGCGGCGCCGATGAGCGACCGCGCGCTCTTGGCCGTGTTGCATGAGCTCGCCCGCCGCAACGGCGTCGAGAACGGCATCGTCTATCTCCAGATCTCGCGCGGTGCCGCGCCGCGCGATTTCCCCTTCCCGAAGGGCGTGCGGCCCATCCTCGTCGCCACGGCGCGACGCCGAGGCCTTGCCGATCCGCGCCTGCGCGAAATTGGCGTCGCCGTCATCACCATTCCCGACCGGCGCTGGGCGCGGCCGGACATAAAGTCCGTCTCGCTTCTGCCCAACGTGCTCGGCAAGGAGGCCGCGAAAGAGGCCGGCGCCTACGAGGCGTGGCAGCTCGACCGCGACGGCTTCGTCACCGAAGGCACCTCGACCAACGCCTGGATCGTCACCGGCGCCGGCGAGCTGGTGACGCGCCAGGCCGACCATTCGATCCTGAACGGTGTGACGCGCCGCGGCCTCCTCCACATCCTCGCGGAGGAGAAGCTCGCCCTCGTCGAGCGCCCGTTCAGCCTTGCCGAGGCCAAGGCTGCGCCCGAGGCGTTCCTGACCAGCGCCACGAATTTCGTCATTCCCGTGGTAAAGATCGACGGCGCGCCGGTCGGTAACGGCAAACCGGGGCTGGTTACGCGCCGCCTTATCGATGCTTACGCGCGTTACGCCGTCGCGGGCGGCCAAGATCGATGAGCGCACCCAAGGCGATCCTGTTCGACTGGGACAACACGCTCGTCGAGAGCTGGGACGCGATCCACCACGCACTCGTCGTGACCTTCACCGCGATGGGGCACGAGCCGTGGTCGCTCGACGAGACGAAGGCGCGCGTGCGCCTGAGCCTGCGCGATGCCTTTCCCGCCATTTTCGGGGCGCGGTGGGAGGAGGCGCGAAAGCTTTATCTCGACACCTTCACGGCGACCCACCTCGAGCGCATCGCGCCCGTCGCCGGCGCCGCCGAGCTTCTGGCCGAGCTGCAAGCGCGCGGCCACTACCTCGCTGTCGTCAGCAACAAGACCGGGCCGGTGCTGCGGCGCGAGGCTGCCCATCTCGGCTGGTCGCGATTCTTCGCGCAGCTGGTCGGCGCCGGCGACGCCGCCGCCGACAAGCCCGCCGCGGCACCGATTCTGAAGGCGCTCGAAGGGACGGGGCTCGAGCCTGTGGGTGCCTGGTACATCGGCGACACCGCGATCGACATGGAATGCGCCGCCAACGCTGGCTGCCTCGGCGTGCTCCTGGGCGCGCTCGACCAGGCCGATGCGGGCTTCCTGCGCTTCCCGCCAGCCTTGCAGTTTCCCGCCTGCGTCGCGCTTGCCCGCCACCTGAAGGGCTTGTGAATTCCCTTTCCGTACCAATTTTGATATGGATTCTGGTGAGCGCGTAACGGTTGCGCCTTTGCCGCTGAGCCTGACCTTCGAATTTTCTGAGGAGGTGTTTATTTTAAAGTCAGCGGTTTAAGGGGTCTTTCTCATCCATTTCTCCCAAGACGGATGAGCACACCGTTACGGAAAGCTCCGACCGACAAGAACTCGCAAAAAAGGGGTCTCCCCATGTCGTCGGAAAAATCACAAAACGTCCAGGACGTGTTCCTGAACCACGTGCGCAAGAACAAGACGCCGGTCACGGTGTTCCTCGTGAACGGGGTCAAGCTTCAAGGCATCATCACCTGGTTCGACAATTTCTGCGTCTTGCTGCGGCGCGACGCGCATTCGCAGCTCGTCTACAAGCACGCGATCTCGACCGTCATGCCGGCGCAGCCGATCCAGCTCTTTGAAGCGAAAGACGCTGACGAAGCCTGATCGGATGGAGGAAGGGCGGCGGCACGAGGCCCCGGGTCCGGTCGGACGCTCGCTGGTGGTTCATCCGGTCCTGCGGCTCGCGGCCGGCGGGCACAGGGAGGCCGAGCGCGCGCCCGAAGCGCGACTCGAAGAGTCGGTCGGACTCGCCCGCGCCATCGCGCTCGAGATCGCCGGCAGCGAGATCGTCAACCTCAAGAGCGCGCGGCCCGCAACGCTCTTCGGCAGCGGCACGGTCGAGAACCTCGGCAAGACCATTGCCGAGCTCGGCGTCACCGTCGTGATCGTCGACGCCTCCCTGACGCCGGTGCAGCAGCGCAATCTCGAGCGCGCGTGGAAGTGCAAGGTGATCGACCGCACCGGCCTCATTCTCGAGATTTTCGGGGCGCGCGCGCGGACGCATGAAGGCCGGCTCCAGGTCGAGCTCGCGGCGCTCACATATCAGCGCTCGCGCCTCGTGCGCTCATGGACGCACCTCGAGCGCCAGCGCGGCGGCTTCGGCTTCCTCGGCGGCCCCGGCGAGAGCCAGCTCGAGATGGACCGCCGCCTCATCACCGACCGTATCACGCTCCTGAAGCGCGAGCTCGAGACCGTGCGGCGCACGCGTGCGCTCCACCGCGAAGCAAGAAAGCGCGTGCCTTATCCGGTGGTGGCGCTCGTGGGCTACACGAACGCCGGCAAATCGACGCTCTTCAATCGCCTCACCCGCGCCGAGGTCGCGGCCGCGAGCCGCCTCTTCGAGACGCTCGATCCGACCATGCGGCGCCTTTCCCTCCCGTCCGGCCGGAGTGCGATCCTATCCGACACGGTGGGCTTCATCTCTGACCTGCCGACCCATCTCGTCGCCGCCTTCCGCGCCACGCTCGAGGAGGTGACCGAGGCCGATCTCGTCGTCCATGTGCGCGACGTGCATCACCCCGACAGCGAGGCCCAGCGCGAGGATGTACATGCCGTGCTGACGGACCTGGGGCTTGACGAGACGGTCGAGCGCGGCCTCATCGAGGCGCTCAACAAGATCGACCTGTTATCGCCGGAGCAGCGCGCGGCGCTCAAGAACCAGGCGCGCCGCAACCGCGACACTGTGCCGGTCTCGGCCGCGACAGGGGAGGGGTGCGACGAGCTGCTGACGCTCTTCGACGCGCGGCTCGACGAGGGTCGGCGTGCCGTGCGCCTATCCGTGCCGCTTACGGACGGCGCGGCGCTTGCCTGGCTCTATCGCCATGGCGAGATCCTGGAGCGCGCCGACGATGAGCAGGAGGCTCATCTCGACGTGCGCCTGACGCCGGCCGATCTCGCGCGCTTCCGCCGCCGCGCCGGCTGACCTCAGCCCGCGGCCTTGGCAGCGCCGGCGTGCACCTCGATGAGCTTGCGCACGGTGTCGGGCGTGCGCGCGCGCGCGATACCGCATTCGGATGCGATGCCGAAAGGGCCCGCGAATTTCCGCGCCGCGGTGATGCGCCGCATCGTGCCGTCGACGCCATCCTTGGCGTGGACGAGGCCGAGATAAAGCTCGGTCCCGGATCCAAGCTTCAAGCCGCGAAGCGGCGCGAAGAACGCATCATCGTCGCGCGCCACTGGCACCGGCATGTGCATCCACGCGACCTTATGCTTCACGCTTGCCCCGATCAGGTTCGCAAGCTCCACCATCTTCGTCGCATCGGCCGGATCGATGAAATGCTTGGCGTCGAGATCGCCGTAGCAGAGATGGAAGCCGAGCTCGACATCGTCCGGCACCGGCGCCGCCAGCCGCGCGAAGGTGCTGGCGAAGACCTTGTCCATGCCGGGGAAGGGTGGGTTGTTGCGCCAGCGCCCGTCCCACATCACCATCTCGATGCACACGTCCCATTGCAGCGCGAGATCCTTGTGCGGGATCGCGGCGCAGACCGCGGCGACCTCCGCCAGCATCGCGCGTTCATAGGCTGGCAGGACCGCCTCGCGCGCCTCGTCGGCGCAAAATGGCGCAATCACCGCGAAGGGCGTCGGCAGGCAGACCTGGAAACGCACATCCTTCGGCAGGGTGCCGCGCTCGCGCGCCGCGACGAAATCGAGATAGGAGGCGCGCGCTTCGCGCGCATAGCCCAATTCGCCGAAGCGCACGTCCTCGGCCTTCACGCCCGGCGCGAGCCGGATCGGATGGAACCCCATGCCGCCGCCGCGATGCGTCGAGGCATCGGCCTCCAGATAGGGGTTCGAGCGCAGCACCGGGAATTGCCAGCTGATCCAGAGCCGCCGCCCGCCCGGCTCGCCATCGGGCATGCGCCTCAGATAGGGGCCGAGGAGCCCGCCGCAGGTCGTAAACACGTCCGCGACCGTGTCGAGCCCGATCGAGCCCACGAGATGAACATGTGTCGTCATGGGGCTTCCCCGCTTCTTGCCGCCTCGCTCACTCTCGCAGAGGTTGGCGCGCGGGGAAGTGGCGTGCAAGGGTGACCGTCAGTGCGAGCGCGGCGAAGCAATTTCCAAGAGATTGCTTCGCCGCCAACGCTCTCCGCAATGATGCGATCTAGAACTCGAAACGCACGCCCGCGGTCACGGTCTGCGTCGTCGCCAGCGGATTGCCGACCAGCGCGCGGTAGGTGAGGAAGGACGAGATGCCGTGCGGCAATCCCAGCACGACGCCGGCGCTCAATCCGGCATAGTCGCGGTGCGGGTTGTCGGTCTGGAACACAAGCGGCGTGGGGGCTCCCTTCAGATCCTGCACGAAGCTCGCAGTGAAGGTCTGCTGGTTGTTGTTGTACTCGTGGATCCAGTCGGCCTCGACCTGCGGCACGAGCACGCCAAAGCTCGTGCTGATCGCCATGCTCGCCTTGGCGCCGAAGGTCGAGGTTATGGATTCAAAATCCTCGTCGCCAAAGCTCAGCTCGAGCCCGGTCGAGCCGGACTCGCTGAAGTGGCCCTGGCGGCGGTGCGCATAGGCCATGCCGAAGCGCGGTCCATAAGTGAAGTTCTGATAATAGAAGTCGTAGCCGCCATCGAGGCTCGCGCGATACTCGTCGACCCCCGGCGTGCCCTTGGACGTGCCGGCGACGGTGAACCCGTTGCCGACGTCGCTGAAGGCCACTGCGCGGTTGATCGTCAGGTCCTCGTGCGCGTAGCCGAGCGCGCCATCGAAGAACCAACCCGGCGCCGGCGTCACACTGCCATAGAGCGTGCCGCCGTAGCGGTCGCTGTCAAAATTGCCGCCGCCGCTGAAGTCGCCGTCGGTGTGGCCATACTCGAAAGACAGGCCGAGCACGGCGTTGTCCCAGGAGTGATCGGCGCCGAACGTTCCCCGGTAGCGGTTGGAATTGAATCCCGGCGTGAAATAGGTCGTGTCCTTCGACACGTTCTGGTAGTCGAAATTGAAATAGCCCGAGAGCTGCGGCAGGTCGAATGTCCCGCCCGAGCCCGACGCGTCGGCGTATTGCGTCATGCTCGGCATCCCCGACTTCTTGTCGCGCAGGTCCTGGAGGCGCTTGCGCACCTGATTTTCCTCGCCCTGCACGGCCGAGCTCGACAGCCCCTCGGGGCTGCCGCCGTCGGGCGCGGTGGTGGTGGTAAAGGCGGGAATGGACGTGCACAGCAGAGCCAGCTGCGGCCCAAGCTTCGCGGCTGGGCCGAGGTCCGCGCAATTACCGGAGAGCGCGTTCTCGACCGACTGGCTCAAAGACTGCGCGCCGGCCGATCCGCCGCCGGCGCAAAGGCCGACCGCAAGCGCAGTCCCGCCCCACAGAATGATGCGACCCATGGATTCCCCCAACGTCCTTGCGCAGGGCGACCCCTCTCGCCCGCGAACCCCGCAACGCTCATAGCATAGCTGGGGCAAACGATCCATAATGGAGACAGAGTGGCACTTGCTTGGGGCCGCCAGAGGCGTGGAGGGTATTTGTAAGTGCGGGCGAGGGGTGAGGTTTGGCGATTGACGCCGGGCCGACGCGCCAAGGCCGCGGCCGTGGCGGTTGGGCTCCTGGCATTTTTCGGCCTGGATGTTTCGGCGCGCGCCGAATCCGGCAACGCCGACGATTTCCTCATCGTCGATTGCCTGCTGCCGGCGCAGATTCGCCAGCTCGGCCAGAGCGCCACGTTCCTCGCGCCGCGCAAGGCGATCAAGGCGTCGGCGCACGATTGCGCGCTGCGCGGCGGCGAGTTCACGCGCGGCGACGCGGGCGGCCCGGCGGGATTGCGCATGTGGCTGCCGGCGGCGCAGCAGGGCGATCCGCAGGCGCAGACTTATGTCGGCGAGATTTTCGAGCGCGGCCTGGCCGGCCAGCCCGACTACGCCGCCGCCGCGACCTGGTACAAGCGCGCCGCCGATCAGAATTTCCCGCAGGCGCTGATCGCGCTCGGCGCTCTCGTCGAGCAGGGGCTCGGCACGCCCAAGGACCCGGCGCTCGCGGTGAAGCTCTTCCGCCGCGCCGCGGGGATGCCCGACCAGCTTCCGGGTGACGCGGCGCCGGGACCGGGCTCCCAGAACGATGCGCTCTCGACCAAGGTCAGCGAGCAGCAGCGCCAGATCGAGGAGCTGCAACGCCAGCTCAAGGCGCGCGAGGACGATGTCAGCAAGGACCGGGCGCGGCTCAAGACGCTACAGGACCAGTCCACGAAGACTCAGGCTCAGAGCCAAGCTGCCGCCGACGCGAAGGCGAAGGCCCTCGACAAGACGCTCGCCGAGCGCGACCGCGAGCTTGCCGGTACGAAGAGCACGGTCGCCGATCTCCAAGCCCGGCTCGCCGCCTTGGCGGCGCAGCCGGCGCAACCCGCCGTCTCTCCGGCCGAGCTCGAGCGCATGCGCGCCGAGCTGGCGCAAAGCCAGGCCGCGACCGGGGCGCAGCAGCGCGAAGCCGACAAGCTGCGCGCCGAGCTCGGCGCCGCGCGGCAAGGCGCGGCCGGCGAAAGCGCGAAGACGCAGCAATTGAGCACCGCGCTCGCCGAACGCGACCGCGAGCTCGACAGCGCCAAGAAGTCCACCGCCGAGTTGCAGACGAAGCTCGCCGCGGTCGATCCCGACGAACTCGCCAAGCTGCGGCGCGATCTCGCGAGCGCCCAAGGCGCGATGACGGCGCAGCAGAGCAATGCCGACAAGCTGCGCGGCGAGCTGCAAACGGCGCAGCAGGCGGAGACGGCGAGCGCCGCGCGCGAGGCCGACCTGAAGCAGAAGCTCGCGCACGAGGTGGCGGACAGACAGGCCGCGATCACGGCCAAGGACGACGAAATCAAGAAGCTCCAGGCACAGGTGGCGCGGCTCGACGCGCAACCCTCGCCGCAGGAGCGCGGCAGCGGCGGCGGCGCCGCGCCGCCCATCAACATTCCGGTCGATCAATTCGGCCACTACCATGCCCTTGTCATCGGCATCGACAACTATAAATTCCTGCCGCCGCTCAAGACGCCAGTCAACGATGCCAAGGCCGTGGCGCAGGAGCTGCGCGGCGACTACCGCTTCCAGGTCGAGGAGCTCTACGACGCCGACCGCTATACGATCCTCGACGCGCTCAACAAGCTGCGCCAAACGCTGACCGACACCGACAATCTTCTCATCTACTATGCCGGCCACGGCGTGCTCGACACCGTGAACCAGCGCGGGAACTGGTTGCCGGTCGATGCCCAGGCCGACAATCCGGCGAACTGGATCTCGAACATCCAGATCACCGACATGCTGAATGCGATGGCGGCACGCCAGATCCTGGTCGTGGCCGACTCTTGCTATTCCGGCACGCTGACACGCGACGTCGTCACCGCGATCGGCCGAGCGCGCAGCGAGAGCGAGCGCGCCGAATGGTACAAGATCATGATCCAGAAGCCGTCGCGCGTGGCGCTGACCTCGGGCGGGCTCGAGCCCGTGGCCGACAGCGGCGGCAGCGGCGACCATTCGCTCTTTGCCGATCTGTTCCTGAAAGCGCTCAAGGCGAATTCCGGCGTGGTCGCGACGCAAGAGGTCTATCAGGAGATCGAGCCCGCCGTCGCGAGCCGCATGAACCAGCGCGACATGCACCAGGTGCCGGAATACGCGCCGATCAAGATGGCCGGGCACGAGGCCGGCGATTTCGTGTTCGTGCGCCCGCGCGCGACGACCGCGAATTAGAGGGTTAATCTGTCATTGCGAGGAGCGGCCAGCCTCAGTGGCCGTCGCTGCCCGGTGCGGCGATTGCCTCAAGCATCGTCAGCGCCTGCTCGCGGCAGCCCGCCTCGGCGAGCTTCTGCGCCTCGGCGACGCTCGGCGCGTCGATCGGCACGAGCTTGATGACAAGCCGCGGCCGCACCAGCGCGCTCGGCAGGAGCGCCTGATAGGTCTCGCCATCGGCGAGCGGCACGCTCGCGGGCCATGCCACCGTCGGCTGGTTCGCGGGCCATTCGACATCGCCGCGCGTCCCGTTCGAGAGCCGCATCAGCGTGAGCGTCGCGTGCGGGCGTGGGGCAGGGCGCCACAGCTGCGGCAGCTGCCCCGGCGCGACGCAGAACGTCGCGCTGTCGCTCAGGTCGACGAGGCGCGCATCGGGCGGTTGCGGCTTCTCGCCGGCGGCGCGCACTGTGCCGGTCTCTTTTTGGCGCTGATCGATGAGAATGAAATGGAGCGCGCGGAGGATGGACGGATCCGGTGCCTTGCTCGCCGTGCCGGTCGAGAGCTTGCCCTCGAACGGCCCGCGGATCGTCTGTCCCTTGCCGCTCGCGTCGATAAGCTCGAGCGTGCGGCCCGCGGGCACTTTGAGCGTCGCACCTTCCTCGATCGTGGAGCCGCGCGCGAAGCCGATATCGGCGCCGTCGCTGACGACAACGGCTTGTGCCGCGGCCGCCGTGGCCGCGCCGAGCGCTACCAGGAAAATCGTCGCGGCAATCCCAAAGCGCTGCATGAACCCGAGAGTATCACGTCGTGGCCAGGGCCGAGAGTGCCCCTTCCGGGGGGCCGGAGATTGCGCGGCGAGGCGCCGTCCCATACCTTCTCGCCCGCCATGAACCGGCTTCTCGGCTGTGCCATCGGCCTCGTTCTCGCCTCCTGCGCCCCGCAAGGGGCGCGGACGGACGAGTTCAGCGACCACGTAACGATCGACAGTCCGCACGCCACCGATGCCTCGCTCCTCGGCGGCCCCGACTACGAATGGGAATTGCAGAGCGCGGTCGGCAAGGCGCCGCCGCATGTGGTCGGGCACCGGCTGCTCGTGTGGATTTCGCTGCGCCATCTGCCAAAGCTGCTGACTGTCGGCACATCCCGGGAGAACGTCAAATACCGCTTCGCCGCGGACGATACGGCGGCGCCGCTGCCGGTCGTGCCGATCGTCGACGAGAAGTGCCGCGTCAACGATCCAACCTGTACGGAAGCGCAGACGGTCACCGTGCCGGTACCGGACGCGGCGCTCCGCGCGCATGTGGTGAAGGGCTATCGCGTCAAGCTCACGCCCAACGACGGCGACCCCATTATCTTGAGTCTCGCGCCCGCGCTCCTCGCCAAGCAGCTCACGCAGGTGGACAATCTCGTGCAGGGCGATGCCGCCAATGCGACGCCGCGCGCGCCGCCCGATGCGCCGCGCCTTGGCCTTGCCGTGATCGCGGCCAATGCGACGCCGTTCGCCGATCCGCCTGCGGGCGTCATCGTCGTGGCGACGGCGCCGTCATCGCCCGCGGCCGCCGCCGGGATCGAGCCCGGCGATGTACTCTTCGCGATCAACGCCGAGACGGTGCGCGCCTCGGGCGATCTCGCGCGCATCATGGCGGGGATCGCACCCGGCAGCCGCGTAAGCCTCGCGCTCGCGCGCGGCGGCGCGCCGTTCACGGCGTCGGTGCAGCTCTAACGATATGAGGTGAGCGATGAAGCTGGCGTTTCTCGGACTGGGTGTGATGGGCTATCCGATGGCGGGCCATCTCGCGAAGGCGGGGCACGAGGTCACCGTCTACAACCGCACCGCGGCCAAGGCCGATAGCTGGGTGAAGGAGTATGGCGGCCAGCGTGCGGGAAGCCCGGCCGCGGCCGCGCGCGATGCCGCGATCGTGCTCATGTGTGTCGGCAATGACGACGACGTGCGCACGGTCGCGCTCGGCCCGGAGGGCGCATTTGCCGGCATGAAGCGCGGCGCCATCCTCGTCGACCACACGACCGCGTCGGCCGAGCTTGCGCGCGCGCTCGAAGAAGGAGCGAAGGGCAGGGGCCTGGGATTTCTCGATGCACCAGTTTCGGGCGGGCAAGCGGGCGCGGTGAACGGCCGCCTCACCATCATGGTCGGCGGCGAGGAGGCTTCCTTCCGCACGGCCGAGCCCGTGATGCGGCACTATGGGGCCGCTGTGACCCTGATGGGCCCGGCAGGCTCCGGGCAGCTCACCAAGATGGTGAACCAGATCATCATCGCCGGAACCGTGCAGGGCATCGCCGAGGGCCTCAATTTCGCACAGCACGCCGGGCTCGACGGCAAGAAGGTCGCGGAGGTGATCGGCAAGGGCGCGGCGCAGTCGTGGCAACTCGACAACCGCTTCGCCACCATGCTCGAAGGCAAGTTCGAGTTCGGCTTCGCCGTCAACTGGATGCGCAAGGATCTTGGCATCTGTCTTGCGGAGGCGCGGCGCAACCACTCGGCGCTTCCCGTGGCGGCACTCGTCGACCAGTTCTATCAGCGTGTGCAGGAGCGCGGCGGCGGCCGCTGGGACACGTCGAGCCTCATCGATCTTCTGGCGAAGCCTTAGGTTTCTCGCTCTGACGCCTTCACGCGTTGCCACTCCGCCTCCATCTCGTCGAGCGAAGCGTTCTCGACCCCGCGCGCGGCGAGTGCCGCCTCGACCGCGCGGAAGCGGCGCTCGAACTTGCGCGAGGCGTGGCGCAAGGCCTGCTCGGGATCGGTCTCCAGCCGGCGCGCGAGGTTGGCGACCGCGAAGAGCAGGTCGCCCATCTCGTCCTCGATGCGGTCGGGCGCGCCGCCGGCGATGGCGTCCTTGAGCTCGACGATCTCCTCGGCGATCTTGTCGAAGATCGGGGCCGCCTCGGCCCAGTCGAAGCCGACGCGGGCGGCGCGGCGCTGCAGTTTCACGGCACGGGCGAGCGCGGGCAGTCCGACGCCCACGCCGTCGAGCGCGCTCGCCGGCTCTGCCGCGGCCGCCGCCTTGGCGCGGCGCTCGTCAGCCTTCTGGTCCTCCCACGCCACGGTCTGCGCCGCGGCGTCGGCGATCGTCGCTGTGCCGAAGACATGCGGGTGGCGCTTCACCATCTCGTCCGAGATCGCGCGCGCAACATCCTCGAACTCGAAGCGGCCCAGCTCCTCGGCCATGCGGGCGTGGAACACGACCTGGAGCAGGAGGTTGCCCAGCTCCTCGCACAGCGCGGGCGCGTCGTCGCGCTCGGCCGCCTCGGCGACCTCGTAGGCTTCCTCGATCGTGTAGGGCGCGATCGTGGCGAAGGTCTGGGCCACGTCCCACGGGCAGCCGGCCTCCTTGTCCCTGAGCCGCGCCATGATGGCGAGGAGGCGGTCGATCTCACGTTCTTCGCTCATTCCGCACTCCGTTTCGCCGGGCTCTCGCTGGGCCCGCGTCTCAGGCAAAAGTCGCATAATGTATATTATGGGAAATATAATCAGGATTCCGAACCGTGCGCCTCAAGCCCATACGAAGCCTCATAAATCCACCACCAGCCCGTCATGACCGGGCTCCACACCAGGCGGCAGCTCGGCCTTGAGCCGGTCGTAATCCAGCGTCTCGTCCATGTGCGTAAGGATGGCGCGCCGCGGCTTGACGCGGGCGATCCAGGCGAGCGTCTGCTCGAGGTGGCTGTGCGTCACGTGCGGCTCGCGCCGCATGCAGTCGACGATCCACAGCTCCGTTCCGGCGAGCGCCGCGAACGCCGCCTCGTCGAGCCGAATAACGTCGGTGGAATAGGCAAAGCCGCCGATGCGAAGGCCAAGCGTGGTCGAGAAGCCGTGGTCCTGCGCGAACGGGATCACGCGCACACCCGCGGCCGCAAATGGGCCGGCGATCTCGTGCGGCTCCAGCACCGGCTTATAGAACCCCGTCTTTGCTCCCTGGGCCGCCGGGCCCAGCACATAGCCGAAGCGCGTGCGGATCTCGCGCAACGACTCGGTATCGGCATAGATCGGCAGCGGCCGGCGCATGATCCGGTTGACCGCGCGCAGATCGTCGATGCCGTGAAGATGATCGGCGTGCGCATGCGTGAAGATGACAGCATCAAGCGCGCTCACGTCGGCCGCCAGGAGCTGCGCACGCAGGTCGGGCGAGGTGTCGATGAGGAGGCGGGCCCCCTCCTCCTCGACCAGCACGGAAACTCGCGTCCGGCGGTTCTTGGGGTTCGCCGGGTCGCACGCGCCCCACGCATTGCCGATCCGCGGCACACCCCAGGACGGGCCGCAGCCGAGCATGGTCACGCGCATGGCTTGGCCTTGGCGAAGAGGCGGAAGAAATTCTCCGACGTACGCGCCGCCAGCTCCTCGACCGCGACGCCCTTGAGCTTCGCCACCGCCGCCGCGGTGTGGACGATGAACGCGGGCTCGTTGGGCCGGCCGCGCAGTGGCTCCGGCGCGAGATAAGGCGCGTCCGTCTCGATCAAGAGCCGCTCCAGCGGCACGTCCTTGGCGATCGCGCGCAGATCGTCGGCGCGGCGGAAGGTCACGATGCCCGAGAGCGAGATGTAGAAGCCCATTTCGAGCGCTTTTTCCGCAAGTTCGCGCCCGGTGCTGAAGCAATGGATGACGCCGCTTGGCGGCCGCTCTTCGCGCAGGATGCGAATCGTCTCGGCATCAGCCTCGCGCGTGTGAACGATGAGCGGCAGCCCGGTCTCCCGCGCCGCTGCACAATGAGCGCGAAACGACTCGGCCTGGCGCGGCCGCGGGCTGTGGTCGTAATGGAAATCAAGGCCGGTCTCGCCAAGGCCAACGACGCGCGGATGCGCCGCCAGCGCCACCAATTCCGCCACCCCGGCCTCGGGTTCCGCCGCCGCCTCGTGTGGATGGATGCCGGCCGAGCACCAGATGTCGGGATCCCCCGCGGCGATCGCCTCGACCTCGGCGAATTCTGCGAGCTTGGTGCAGATGGTCAGCATCGTGCCGACGCCGGCCGCGCGCGCGCGCGCGACGACGGCAGCCCGCTCTGCCGGAACGGCATAGTCGAGATGGCAGTGGCTGTCGATCAACCGGAGCGTCATCGGCAAAGGGCCCGCGACGGGAACGGGCGCGCTGCCCGCCCTGTTACATCTATTGGTACCACGTTGAGGGAAGGACCCATGTTGAGGATTTGGATGACGACGGCCCTGCTGTTCGCGCTCGCAGCCTGCCACGCCAGCGGCGGGATTGGGATCCATTGATAATGCCGCGACCGGGCGCGAGCGTCGACCCGCATCACCGGGTACACCCCGCGCCCACCTGACAGAACGAAGCCAATTCTTGCTTTGGCGAGTGCACGCGGGGCGGAAGTCCCGCGTGCGTTCCGTCTCGGCTCAGCTCTGCCGCGCGGCCGCACTCCCCGATTTGACCGAACGAACCCAATTTTCCCGCGAACCGTGCGGTGCCTGACCGATTGACTTCGTACGTAAACGTGATACGTTACTCGCGTACGTTTGCGGCGCTGACAGGAGCCTTGCGACGAATCCACCGAACGAAGCCAATTCATCGGATGCACCGAACGAACCCAATCCGCGCGCGACGCGGCTGGTCCGATAGTTCAATCAAATCTGCTGTTTGCCTGGCGTTCTTCGCGCGCGCGGTCTCAGCGCAGGTAATCGTGCACGATGGTGCCGAGGCCGAGTGTCAGGTCGGCGACGAAATGGATCGCGGACTCGACCTGCCGTACCGGAAGCTCGTTCACCGGCGCGAGCGCGTGACCAAGGAGCGTGAGCGCGGCCGGGCCGGTCCACGCGCCCTTCACCGTCACGTCCTCGAAATTGTACCGCACCAGCTCGCAGATGCGCGGGGTGCAGTCGACGTGCGGGATGATCTTGAGGAGATATTGCGGCTCCGCCATGTCGCGCTTCATCTGCGCCGCGTCGCGCACCTGGTATTTGTAGCCCATCGTGCCGGTGGCGAGACGCAGACGGCCGTAATCGAGCGTGCCGAGAAGCGTGTCGGTCTCGACCTTGAACGAGATGGTCGCGAGCTTTTCTGGGAATCCCCAGATCTCGCGCCCGCCGGCCAAGGGTGCCTCGGCGTCGAGGAAAAGCGAATGGACATAGGATCCCGGCTTGCCGTCGTAGGTCACCGGGATCACCTGCCCGGCCGCGCGGTATTCGCCGAACCCGCTCGAATCGGGCATGCGGATGAAGTTGAAGCGCACATGCGGCTGCGGCGCCTTCAGCGGCTCGGGCAGGATGCGCTCGATCGCCGCCGGATCGGTGCTGTAGGTGATGACGAGATACTCGCGGTCGACGAATTTGTGCGGGCCCCGCGGAAAGGACGGGCTCGTCAGCGGCATGGCAAACGCCGTGCGCTTCACATCTTCGATCTTCACCTGGCTCTCCCCCACATTCGAAAGCGACGACGACACCGAAACTCTATGCGCACTGCGCGCGGAAGGGAAGCTTCGCGCGCGCTCATGCCCGCTGACTCCGTGCTAGCGCGCGCCCTCGCCCTCGACATAGCGCGGGAATATCCCCTCGGGCTTCGGCAGCGCCGTGCCGGGCGCCATCGGCCCCGCGACGAGCGCCGCAAAATCGCGCGCCCCCTCCGGCACGGCAAGCTGGTCGAGAAGCCGCGCCGCCGCCGCCGGAACGACCGGCTGCACATAGATCGCGAGATGGCGGATCGTCTCGACCAGCGTCCACAGCACGCTCTGGAGCCGCGCCGGATCGGTGCGGCGGAGCGTCCACGGCGCCTCCTGGTCGACATAGCGGTTGGCCTCGCCCACCACTTGCCAGGTGAGTTCGAGCGCGCGGTGGAACGCTTGCTCCGCGAACTCGGCGCGGAGCTTCGCGAGGAGCCCGCGCGCCGCCGCCAGCAGCGCCTCGTCCGACGCCGCAAGCGGCCCGGGCTCCGGCACTTTGCCGCCGCAATAGCTTTGCACCATCGACAGCACGCGCTGCGCCAGGTTGCCGAGATCGTTGGCGAGGTCCCCGTTGATGCGATTGACGACGGCGCGGTGCGAGAAGTCGCCGTCGCTGCCAAATGGAAGCTCGCGCAACATGAAGTAGCGCACGGCATCGACGCCGTACTGTCTCACGAGCTGCTGCGGCGGAATGAAGTTGCCGAGCGACTTCGACATCTTCTGGCCTTCAACCGTCCACCAGCCGTGCGCAAAGACGCGCTTGGGCGGCGCGATATCGGCGGCCATGAGGAAGGCCGGCCAATAGACGCAGTGGAAGCGCACGATGTCCTTCCCGACCATGTGGAGGTCGGCCGGCCAATAGCGCCGGTAGAGCGCGCTCTCGCGATCGGGATATCCCACCGCCGTGATGTAATTGGTGAGCGCGTCGAGCCAGACATACATGACGTGCTTCGGGTTGCCCGGAACGGGAACGCCCCAGCTGAAGCTCGTGCGCGAGATCGACAGATCATTCAAGCCGCCGCGGACGAAGCTGATGACCTCGTTGCGGCGCGCGCGCGGCGCGATGAAGTCGGGATTGCGTTCGTAGAAGTCGAGAAGCCGGTCCTGCCATGCCGACAGGCGGAAGAAATAATTCTCCTCCTCAACCCATTCGACCTCGGCGCCCGTCGGCGCCTTGCCGCCGACAAGCTCGCTCTCGTCATAGAAGGCTTCGTCGCGCACCGAGTACCAGCCCGCGAACTTGCCGAGATAGATTTCGCCCTTCGCCTCGAGCGCGCGCCAGATCGCCTGGCTCGCCACGATGTGGCGCGGCTCCGTCGTGCGGATGTAGTCGTCGTTGCTGATGTTCATCAGCCGGCCCATCTCGCGGAAGTTCTCCGACACGCGGTCGCAGAACTTTTGCGGGTCCTCCCCTGCGGCACGCGCCGACTTGTCGACCTTCTGGCCGTGCTCGTCAGTGCCGGTGAGGAAGAACACGTCGCGCCCGTCAAGCCGCATGAAGCGCGCGAGCACATCGGTCGCCACGGTGGTGTAGGCGTGGCCGATATGCGGCGCGTCGTTCACGTAATAGATCGGCGTGGTCAGGTAATAGGGCTCGCCGCCGCTCATGGCCTCTCCCCGGCGGGGGTGCGTGCCGCCGCCTCAAGCGCAAAGAAGGCGTTCAGCACGACCTGCTTGCGGTCGAGGTTGACGCTGTCGGCCTCGCGAAAGAGATGGTTCACGTTTTCCCACACCTCGACCCATTGATCAAGGCTGCGCCGCGCGGCCAAGGCGCGCATGGCCGCGTCTTCGCCCGAAACGACGGCTCGCGCTTCGCTGCCGCCCGCGAGCGCCACCATGCGGGCGATCCAGTGCGGCAGCAGCTCGCCAACGAGCGCCCACGCTTCCTCGGCCCCGGCGCGCGCGACGCTGTCGGCCAGGGCGTTCAGGCCTTCGGCGTCGAGCTCCGGCAGGCGCGCGAGAAGGCGCGAAAGCTGGCGGTAAAGATCGAGCCCGCCACCGGCAGCCAGGGACAACGCGCGGCCGATGCTGCCCTCGGCGAGGCCCGCAAGCTCGGCGCGCTCGGCGGCGCCAAGATCCGGCCGGTAGCGTTCGAGCGCCGCCGCGACTTCCGCGAGCGCCAGCGGCTTCAAGGCGAGGATGCGGCAACGCGAGCGGATCGTCGGCAGCAGCCGGCCGGGGTTCTCGCTCAGCAGCATGAGGACGGCGCGCGGCGGCGGCTCCTCGAGGATTTTCAGCACGGCATTGGCGGAGCTCGGATTCATGTCATCGGCATCGTCGACGATGACGACGCGCCAGCCGCCGTCGGCCGCCGTGAGGCGCAAGAGCGCGGAGATCTTCCGGACATCCTCAACCACGATCTCGGTGCGCATCCGTTTCCGGCGCTGGTCGTAGCCGCGCTCGACGACGAGAAGATCGGGATGTCCGCCCGAGGCGACGAGACGGAAGACGCGCTGCTCAGGCGCCATCGCAAGGCTCGACGGCCCGTCGCCGAGCAGGTCTGCCCCTGCGTCCTTCTGCGCCAGGAGAAAGCGTGCACAGCGAAACGCGAACGTTGCCTTGCCGACGCCGCACGGGCCGGTGATGAGCCAGGCATGCGGCATGCGGCCCGCGCGCCAGCAGGCGAGGAGTGTCTCCTCGGCGGCGGCATGGCCGAGAAGCTCTGGGTTCTCGCGCGGCGGCGGCAGCGGCAGGGCTTCGCCCCTGCCCTCGCCGTCATCCTCATCGTCGCCCACGGTCATGGTCGGAGAATAGCGGCGCGCCCGCGGAAATCAGCACGCGATCTTGAGCCGCTCGCGCAGCGCTGCAACGATCTCGGCGTGGATCGCTTGCACTTCGCGGTGCGCGTCGAGGACAACGCAGCGCTGCGGCTCCCGCCGTGCGATGTCGAGAAAGCCTTGGCGCAAGCGCTCGTGCAGATCGAGCGGCATGCGCTCGAACCGGGTCGTGGCGCCCCGCTTCGTGGCGCGCGCGAGTCCTTCGGCCGCCGGCAGATCGAGGATGAAGGTAAGGTCGGGGCAGAAATCGCCAGCGGCGAGACGATGGAGCTCGGCGAGCCGCTCGCGGGCGAGGCCACGCGCAAAACCCTGGTAGGCTTCGGTCGAATCAGCGAAGCGGTCGCACAGCACAATACGGCCCGCCGCGAGCGCGGGCCACACGGTCGCGACAAGATGGTCGCGCCGCGCCGCCACCATCAGCAATGCTTCGGTCTCGCCGTCCCAGCGGTCGGGTGCGCCGGACAGAAGGAGCTCGCGGATGGCTTCGGCGCCCGGCGATCCGCCGGGCTCCCGCGTCGTCACGACATCAAGCTTATGTTGCCGCAGAGTTTCGGCGAGGAGCCCGATCTGCGTCGTCTTGCCGGCGCCCTCGCCACCTTCGAATGTGATGAAGCGCCCTCGGCTCAGCGCTTGCCCCACAGGAGATATCCGGCCGCGGTCGCCATGCGGCCGAGCGCATCGAGCTTATCGACGGGCTGGGCGGCGACGAGTTGCACCTCGATCGGCTTCATGTCGGGCGCGCTGATGACGAGTTTGCCGACCGGTTCGCCCTTCTGCACCGGCGCTTTCACCGCGCCGTCATATTCCGCCATGACCTTCAGATCATGACGCGCGCGCTTCGGCAGCGTGACAAAGACATCGGACGCCGTGGTGGCGGGGACCTTGGTGCTCTCGCCCATCCACACGGGCGCGTCATCCACCGGATCGCCAGCCTTGACGAGATGATAGTCGGCGAATTCGCGAAAGGCCCACTCGAAGAGCTTCTCGCTCTCGCTCGAGCGCTCCTTCATGCTCTTCATGCCCGCCAGGATCTCGATGATGCGGCGGCCGTCGCGCACGCCCGAGATCGCGACGCCGTAGCCCGCCTCTTCCGTGTGGCCGGTCTTGATACCGTCGACGCCGATGTCCTTGTAGAGCAGAGGATTGCGGTTCCCCTGCTTAATCCCGTTGTAAGTAAAGTCCTTCTCGGACTCGTAATGGTAGTAGTCGGGGAAGTCGGCGATGAGATGGTGCGCAAGCGTCGCAAGGTCACGCGCAGTCGTGTATTCCTGCGGATCGGGCAGGCCGTCGACGTCGGCGAAATGCGAGTGGTCGAGGCCGAGCTGCTTCGCCACCTCATTCATGCGGTCAACGAAGGCGCTCTCGCTGCCGGCGAGCCCTTCGGCCAGGACGTAGCAGGCGTCGTTGCCCGACTGCACGATCATGCCGCGGATCAAATCCTCGACTTTGACGCGCGAGCCCAACGCAACAAACATGTTCGACTCGTTGGTCTTGTGCTTGGCCCAGGCGCGCTCGCTCACTGGCAGCGAATCATCGAGCGTCACCTGCCCCTTTTTGATGTAGTCGAACACGACATAGGCGGTCATCATCTTGGAGAGCGAGGCGGGCTCGAGCCGCTCGTCCGCTCCCTTGTCGAAGAGCACGGTTCCGGTGTTGTAATCGACGATGATCGCGTGCTGCGCGCTCGTGTCGATGGTCGGTGGATCGGCGAGCGCGGGCACGGCAAGAAGTGTCAGCGCCAAGCTCGCGGCGGCACGCGGCAACATCCTTTGGCTCATGCGAAGCGCTCCGCAATCAAAGTTCGGGGCGAACCGAAGCATAGCGGAGATTGCGCCGAAATTGTGGTTGAGGGAACCTCAATCGACCACGATTCGCGCTTCGGGCAAGCCACTTGCGACGACGCGGTCCAAAAGCTGGTCGGCGTCGCTCACGGAGGGAAGCGGGCCGATGCGCACGCGGTAGAGTTCGGAGCCGTTGAGCTTCGTACCGCTCACGCGGACGTCGCCGAGGTTGCTGAGCTTCGCCTGGAGCCGGGTCGCATTCTCGGCTTTCGAGAAAGCGCCGGCCTGCACATAGATGCCGGTCGGGCGGACAGGCATCACCGCCACATGTTCGCTCAGCGCCGGCGGCGGGCCGACCGGGGTCAACACCGGCGCCGGCTGCGCCGGCGGCGGCAGCGGCAGGTCGGCTTTCGCGACGCGGACGCCGGCCGGAGTCGGCAGCGCGCCCGCGGCAACGGGTGCCACCGGCAATGGCGCCGTCATCGGCGCTGCGTTAGCCTCGCTCGTGCCGGCGAGCGCCAGAAGCTTCGCCTGGATACTGTCCTCCGGGACGATCCTCACCCGCACCTTGGCCGTGCCCGGCCCTTCGAAGCCCAGGAGTTGCGCCGCGCGTCGCGACACGTCGATGATCCGGCCGCGCAGATAGGGCCCGCGGTCGTTGACCCGCAGCTTGATAGTGCGGCCGTTCTCAAGATTGGTCACTTGCACGACGCTCGGCATCGGCAAGGTACGGTGCGCCGCGGTCAGTGCGTTCAGGTCGAATGTCTCGCCATTCGCCGTGTACTTGCCGTGGAAATCCTCGCCATACCAGGAGGCGATGCCGGTCTCGTCGTAGCTCAGATCCTCGGCCGGGTAGTACCAGACACCATTGATCTCGTAGGGATCGCCGACCTTGTAGAGCGGATGCTGCGCGGCTTGCGGCGGACGCAACGCCGCATGCGGCGGCGTATGGCAAGCCGCGAGCAACAGCAGCAAGGCGAGAGGCCAACGAAAGCGCAAGGTCCGGCGCATCTCCTGCGAAATTTAGGCGCCGAAAATCTACCGGCGGTTAATGGCGTCCGCAAGAAACCCCACCGCGATAGCGAAATAACTGGAGTTGTTCCACTTCAAAAGCACGCGGTAATTGTCGTAGGTGAGAAAATAGGGGCCGTTTTGACCCGCCGGTGTGACGAGGTCTGCCATCCCTGCCGTCGCCGCGAGCGGGCTCCCGTCGACTCGTGTCAGTCCGCGCGCCGTCCACTCGCCGAGCGGACGCGGCCCCGCTCCTGGAGTCGGGGCGAAGCCCTGCGGCAGCGCCACCTCCTCGCCCCAGGATTCGTCCTTCCGCCATCCGCAGCGCGCGAGATAGTTGGCGATCGAGGCGAACACGTCCTCGCGGCGAGTCCAGATGTCGGGGGGGCCGTCGCCGCGATAGCTCACCGCATAGGCGAGGAAGCTCGACGGCATGAACTGGCTCTGCCCCATGGCGCCGGCCCAGGAGCCCATCATGCGCTGCGGATCGATGTGCTGGCGATCGACGATCAGGAGCGCGTTCATAAGCTCGCGCCGAAAGAAATCCGGCCGCCGCCCGTCGAAGGCGAGCGTGGCGAGCGCGGCAATCACCGGGTAGCCGCCGGTGGTGCGGCCAAAATCGGTCTCGATGCCCCAGAGCGCCACGATGAAGCGCGGATCGACGCTGTAGCGTGCGCCGATCTCGTCGAGGAGCGCGCGGTTCTCGCGGACGTGCGCCCGCGCATCCTCGCGCCGCTGTGGCGATACGACTCGGCTGATATAGTCGCCGAAGGTGAGCGTCGTCTCGGGCTGGCGCCGGTCGAGTTCGATGACGCGCGGGATGGGCTGCAGATCGCCCAGCGCGCGGTCGAGGGTCGCAGCGTGGATCCCTTGCGCGAGCGCGTCGCGCCGCACGCCATCAAGCCATTGGTTGAAGGTAGCGGGCGCCGCGAAGGCTGCCCGGGCGACTCCGCTTGCCAGGAGTCCGAGGGCGAAGGAGCGGCGCGAAACCATGCCTTTCCTTAAACGAAGCGGTACGTTCCTCGCAAGCGATCAAAGCGCGGCAAGAACGAGTTTCTCGGCATTGGCGCGGAGTTCCGGCAGCCATGGCGCCGAGCGCCGCAAAGCGAGGTCGAAATGGACCCCGGCCTGGTAGAACTGCGCCAGAAGCTGCCCGTCCGCGCTCGCGCGCATACGGTGCAGCAGGCGCAGCGACGAGGCGCCAACGGCGACGATGCCGCTCGTGACGACGAGCCCGTCGCCGGGAGCCGCGGGCCGTCCTTCGAGCGAAAGCAGCGTCTCGAATGTCGCAAAGCCGCGGTTCGATGCGCTGCGATAGGCGCTGCTCATGCCGATCGCTTCCATCACGAAGAGGTTGGCGTCGGAAAAGCAGTGCGTGTAGCCGCCTGTCGTCAGCGCACCATCCTCGCACAAAGTAGCGCGTGCTCGCGTTCGCGCGGTCGCGAGCGTGCCTTCACCGCGCGGCAGCCCCGGCGGCGAAAACCTTTCCCACCCGCCGATCGGCGCAAGCGATACGCTGGCAAATGCCGCGTCGTCGTGACGCAGCACATGCTCCGCAAGTGTCGTGCGTTCGCCCGATGGCTTCAACGCCTCGTGCGCGAGCCGAACGCTGGCGCCCTCGCGCTCGAGAAGGCCGCTGCGGATCACGATCCCCTCAGCCGCGCGCAGCTCTTCGAGATAACGCACATGAAGCGCGACGGTGCGCCATCCGCTGGCAGAGCCCGCGCGCTCCATGAGATCGCGCGCCCCCGCCTCGAAGCGTTGCGGATAAAGCGCGATGTTCATGTGACCGAACGCGTCGCATTCCCACGCCGCGACCGCGCCGCGATAGGTCTCGATCGGGTCTGCGCCTGCCATCGAGCGCCGACTATGACTTGCGCGGCGCGATCGAACAACATTTGCGCGGGACCGCTAAGATGTTGCGCGACACCCAATGATGCTCGATCTCGCGACCTTCCTCCTTGCCACGGCCGTAGCGCTCGGCGGCGTTGCTGCGGTTATGTCGCTGCGCGCGGGCGGCGCGCCCGCGCCCTTTGCAATCGCCGGAACGCACGCAACGCTCGCACTCGGCGGCTATGGTCTGTTACTTGTGGCGCTCGCCGGGCCGCCGCGCGGATCGGCGTCGGGCGCAGCATCGTTCGGCCCCATCGCCGCGGTGCTGCTCGCGCTCGCCGTGCTCGCCGGCGTCGCGCTCCTGCAGCAGCGCCGTCGACGCACGCGCCTTCCGGGCGGGCTCATCGGCGTCCACGCGACGCTTGCCGTGTTCGGCTTCGTTATCCTCGCGGTCTACGCGCTTCTCGCCTAGCGTCCAAAGCCGCCGGAGACGCCGAGCGTGAACCAGCTGGAATTGCGGCGCGCCAGGTCTTCGCGCTGAAGGCACGCGGCGAAGTCGGGTGTGCCGGGCTGGAAACCGTAACTCGAGCAGGCAGCCTCGTCGCGCTGGCGCACTTCTTCAGGCGTGGCGCAGCCGCTCAGCGCGACGGCCGAGGCGACAAGCATCACGATCACGTGGGCAGGTCTGGACAGGCGCCTCGTCATGGTGCCTTCATAGCATGGCATGAATATGCGCATGCTTTTCCCGGCGTTGCTCGCAATCGCACTCGCGGGCTGCGTGTCCGCCGAAGAGTTGCGGCAAGCCGACGAGGCGCGATGCGCCGGCTATGGGTTCCAGCTGGGCACACCCGACTTCGCCGCGTGCCTTCAGCGCGAGGACCTGGCGCGCCGCTATACGCCGCCCGGATTCTGGGCGGCGCCGCCGCCGTGGCCGCCCTGGCCCTATAGACGCTAGCGCCGATCCGACCTCGAGATTTTTTCAAGCGCAACGATATCGGCCTGCTATAACCGGCAGCCGAACAAGGAAGCTCAGAGCATGATCGCGCTCTCCACTGCCCGCGCGCTCGAGGCGCGCGGCATTCATTACGGCTGGTTCGTCGTGGCGCTGACCTTCGCTTATGGTCTCGCCGCCTCGACTGCCATGACGGTGCCGGGCGTCCTGGTGATCCCGATCGCGCATGAGTTCGGCTGGAACATCGCCGACGTATCCTCGGCCATGGCGCTCAGGCTCTTTCTGTTTGGCGCCATCGCGCCCTTCGCGGGAGCGCTCCTCGTGCGCTATGGCCTGCGGCGGATGATGGCGGCTTCGGCCATCCTGCTTATCGCGGGCCTCATCCTCGCCATCGGCATGCGCTCGAAGTTCGAATTGTGGCTCAGCATCGGCGTGCTGATGGGCGTGGCCCCCGGCCTCACCGCGCTCGTCGTCAACGCCGCCGTGGCGACACGCTGGTTTGCGAAGCGCCGCGGCCTCGTCGTCGGCATATTGTCGTCGGCGATCGCGAGCGGTCAGCTCCTGTTCCTGCCGCTCGCGGCGTGGCTCGCCGAGCGATATGGCTGGCGCGCGGCACTGGCGCCGACGGTACTCATCATCGCCGCGTTCGGCGGCATCTACTGGATCTTCGCGCGCAACGACCCGTCGGAGCTCGGCCTCGTGCCGTTCGGCGACGATGGAACGCAGGCGCCAGCCAAACCCATCACGGGCAACGCGGTCGCGATAAGCGTCGCAGCGCTGCGCGGCGCAGTTTCGAGCCCGGTCTTCTGGGTGCTCGCCGGAAGCTTCTTCGTCTGCGGCGTGTCCTCGTACGGCCTGATGGGGCCGCATTGGGTCCCGCTCTGCGGCGACTTCGGGGTCACCGCCGTCACCGCCGCAAGCTTCCTCGCGGTGATGGGCGTTTGCGACTTCATCGGCACGATCGGCTCGGGCTGGCTCTCCGACCGCTATGACTGCCGTTGGCTCCTGTCCTGGTATTACGGACTGCGCGGCCTTTCGCTGTTGTGGCTGCCCTTCAGCAATTTCACCTTCTGGGGCCTCTCGGGTTTCGCCGTGTTCTTCGGGCTCGATTACATCGCCACTGTGGCGCCCACGGTGAAGATCGCCGTGCAGGCCTTCGGACGCGAGCGCGCGCCCGTGGTGTTCGGCTGGGTCTTCGCAAGCCACCAGCTCGGCGCCGCGCTCATGGCCGCCGCCGCCGGCGTCGCGCGTGATGAGCTTGCGACATATCTTCCGGCTGTCTTCGCCGCAGGCGTCATGTGTATCATGGCCGCTGCCTCGATGCTGGTGCTTATCGGCCCACGCAACCCGGCGCGTCCCCTCGCGGTGGCGCAGTAAGGCGCGTACACGCGGGGTTTCCTGCCCTGGCTCTCGATCGCCGCAGCCGCTTCAGCTCACGTCCTGCTCACGGAGGGGGAGCCGACGAGCTCACTGGAATGAGGCCGACGAAATGCGGCGCCATCACTTGCCACTCGCCGGCCTTGTTCCTGCACACGATCGCTCGGGCGCTCACCCGTGTGCTCGCGACCTCGATCACCTGCACATATTCGCGGCACGCTTCGCCTGACTTGTTCCTGAAGCTTCGCGCGAGATAGATGCCGTCGACGCCATAGAACGTGTCGATCGCATAGCCGCTCGCGATGAACGCCGCGAGCGCACGCCTATCATCGTCCGAGCCGCGCGGCGGCGGTGGCAACGGCGGATCAGTCGGATCGGGCGGATCGACGGCGGCGACGGGGTCGATGCTCGCAGGCGTGCTCAAAGCCGGAGCGAGTTCCGCTGCAGTGAAAACGGTGCGCACCTCGCCCGCACCGACCAACGGATCTGCGATGCCTCCCGCAAGCCCAGTGCCTGCGGTGGTCACCGATCCGGCGGCGCCCGTGACCGCGCCAAGCCCCGCGCTCACGGCGGGGTCGGTCGCGGCGAGCACCGCGGACGTGGTGCCGCTGAGTGCGGGTGCTACCGCCCCGATGATGGGCGGCGGGTCGCTTACGAGGGTGGAAGTTGCCCCGGTGACGGTGGATGTCACGCCCGTCACTGTTGGCGTCACGGCGCTGATGGTCGCGGGCACAGCGCTCGTCACGGCAGAGGTCGTGCCGCTGACGGCGGATGTCACGCCCGTCACTGTTGGCGTCACGGCGGAGGTAGCGCCACTAACGGCGGATATCACGCCCGTCACGGTCGGCGTGACCGCGCTCACGGCGGCGGGCGCCGCGCTCGTAACGGCGGAGGTTGCGCCACTGACCGCGGGCGCGGCGGCGCTCACGGCGGCCGGCACCGCGCTCGTCACGGCGGAGGTCGCGCCAGCAGGCGCGGCGGCGCTCACGGCGGCGGGCGCCGCGCTCGTCACGGCGGAGGTCGCGCCACTGACCGCGGGCGCGGCAGCGCTCACGGCGGCCGGCGCCGCGCTCGTAACGGCGGAGGTCGCGCTTGTAGTGGCTGCCGTGGCGGCACCTGTGGCGGCCGTCACCGCACCGACAGCGGCTCGCGCACCGGAGACGGCCGCGCCGACCGCATGCGTCGCCGACGTCGCTCCGCCGATCCCGGCGGCCTTCGCGCCCACAATGTCCGCGAGGATCAGCACGGCCGTTGCGGTAATCGCCACAGCCTCAGCGCGCCGCCCGCTCACGATCCACATGGTCCCTCCTCGAGCGCTTGGCTCGCCTCTAGTTCGCCTGGTTCATCAGCCACCACTGGCCTGCCGAATCTCGGCATGCAAGGCCGCTCACCTGGACCGGATGGCCGGCATAATCGGCATTCGAGCGGTAGGGCTGGCATTGCGGCTCTCCGCCGGTCACAAGCGATGCGGTCATGAGCACGGGCGCGGCGGCGGCGGGCTGCGCCACTGGCGGCGCACCACGTCCTACCTGAGGCACATCAAGCGCCACCTTGTCGCGTGCAGGCGGCGGCGCAGCTCGCGCTTCCTTGGCGCGCGGAGACGACAATGCCGCAACACGAACCGAGGGCATCGGCGGCGCTTGAATGTTCGCATCCGGTACGCTGGGTTGCGGTGGCACGGCAGGAGCCGCAGCTGCCAGGCTCTGCGAGCCCTGGGTATTGGGCGCGAGCGCGTCCACGGTGGGGGCCGGCGCCGGCGAAATGGCTGGCTCGTCCATCGGCGGCTCGACTGGCTGCGGTTCGGCCATGACGATACGTGACGAAAGGTCGAGCGGCGGCGCGAAGGGCTGCGATCGGCCATCGGCAAGCGTCGCTGCCGACGGCGCGATCGGAAGGACCACCGTCGGCGCCTCGGGCGGCGCGGACGCACTCGCGAGTTTGCTCGACGCGGAGAGCGCGGTCGGCGCCAACGGGGCGGGCGTATGATTGCCCAACTGCACCATGACGAAGAGTGCGGCGGCGGCGGCCACTCCGCCATACATCGCCGGAATGAAGAAGCGGTCGCGCCGTCGTGCGTGGATCGCCGCCACGAGGCGCACACGCACAGGCCTGGTCCGGCTTTGCTGATAGAAATCCGCAAGCGCCACGGCACGCCGCTCCAGCCCCGCGGCAATGCGACGAAGCGAATGCTTGACCGCAACGACCTGCGGGAGGGCCCTGCCCTCGCGCAACACGTGCGCCACCGCGCGCGCGTGAGCGATGAGCTGCTTCCGCCACGCGTGCCAATTCGGCTCGCGCACGCGAGCGAGCCACGCCGCCGCGTACGCATGCAGGTCGGGCAGGTGTGAAGGCAGCTCCTCCCGTGCGGGCGCGCTTGTTGGCGCCGTGGACGGACGCAGGCGATTAGCTGCGCGCTCGACGTCCTCAAGCGCCGGAATTGTCCGCCCGGCTTCGTCGGCCGATAGACGTGCCTGATGCACCAGGAAAAAGAGATCAGCCGGCAGGCCGCGCGCATGCCAAATAAGAGCGGCGATGCTGTCCGAGTCCAGAGATGGGCACAGGCCATCCTCGGCGAGGAGCGAGGCGACCCCTTCGGCGTCGAGCGACTCGAGCCCGACCGATTGGCGCACGTACTCGCGCAGATCGCGCCGCTCCTTTATGCGACGCTCGAGATCAGGGCGGCCCGCGAGGACGACGCGCAACGCCGCCGAAGCGTCGAGATCGAGCGCGAACAGCGGCGGGAAGGCATGGAACACGGCGTCGCTGACGAGATCGGCGTCATCGAGCACGAGAACCGGCGCCGCCCTCTTCTCCGCAAGCCGGATGCGCAACCTTTCCAGCCATGCGCCGAAATCGTTGAGGGGTCGCGCAATGTCCAGCCCGGCCGACAGGTTGCCAAGGAACTGGTCTAGATCAAATGACGCACGGCTCGGAATGACGAGGTGGCCAGCCGCGCCAAGCTCCGACGGAAGCCGCCGAAGGAAAAAGGATTTGCCGACGCCCCGCGGCCCCGTCACGAGATAGAGGCCAGGCTCCCGTTGGCAGCCCGCGACGATCGTATCGTATGCCCGGCGCATCGTCTTGCCGGCCACATCTCCGAGGCCGTGCGATGCGCTGGCGCCGCCAGCGCTGGTGAGCGTCGCGCCATCCGGCGGGTCATAGGAAAAGAGCCATGCGCACTCGGCCCTCAGCGCGTCCCTGCGGCGCCGGCGTGCTTCCGCCGCCTTTTGTGTCGCACGTGAGCGTCGGCGAGTTCCCATGGTCTAGTTCTCGCGGAAAGCGCGGCTGAAACTGCTGCGGAGCGGATCCAGCAGATAATTGAGGAGCGTGCGCCGGCCGGTCACGATCAGCACGTCGACCGGCATGCCCGGAAAGAGCTTTACGTCCTTGAGCCGGCTCAACTCCTGCGGCGGAATCGCGACTTCGGCGGTGTAGTAGGATTGACCAGTAAGCTTGTTCTCGAGCGTATCGGCGGAGACCTCGGTCACCACTCCCTTGACGGTCGGCGAATTGCGATTCGGAACCGCAACGAGGCGAACCTGCGCAGCGAGGCCCTTGTGTACGGCCTCGATATCGATCGGCCTGACCGACGCCTCGACGATGAGCTCGTCCTGCTGCGGCACGATGTCGAGGATCGGCTCGCCTGCCTTAACGACGCCGCCCGGCGTGAAGTACCGCAGATCCACAACCTTGCCGCTTTGCGGCGCAACGATCGTAGTGCGCCGTTCGACATCCGCCGCCGCGCGGAGCTTCTCCTCGACGCCGATGAGCTGATCCTGCGTGGAGCGAAGCTCGTTGGCGATATCGGTTCTGTTCTGGCTGAGCGCGTTTGCGATTTCGATCTGCGTTGCGTCGATTTCCTGTCCCGCCTTGGCTATCTCCGCCATACCTTCGCCGCGGTTGCCCTCGAGTTGCGCTTCCTGCTGTTGCAGAGCAAGAAGGCGCGGCTGCGGCAGCAAGTTCTGATCGACCAGCGGCTTTATGCGCTTCGTCTCGTCGCCGACGATATTGATCTGTTTTTCCAGCGCATCCTGCTGCGCCTGGCGGCCGTTGATTTCGGAATGGAACTGGTCGATCTGCTCATTGAGGACGGAAATGCGCCCATCAAGGTTCTTCTTGCGGTCCGCGAAGATGTTCTCTTGGCCGATACAGATGGCTTCGAATCTCTCATCGGCGCAGGCACGTTCGAGGGCAAGCGGGAACTGGATCGCCGGCAAATTGTCGCGCTCGGCCGCAAGCCGCGCCTGCGCTGCGAGGAGCGCATATTCCTGACCCTGAAGCGCCGTCAGGTTCGACATCGCTTGCGTGTCATCGAGCTGTATCAGCGCTTGACCTTGCTGCACCTCATCTCCGTCGCGCACCAAGATGGAGCGGACGATGCCGCCTTCCATGTGCGATACGGTCTTGCGATGACTGTCGACCCGCAGCTCGCCGGGCGCCACAGCAGCGCTCGAGAGCGGAGCAAACGCGGCCCAGAGACCAAGGCCGCCGAAGAAAACGGCGGCCACGACACCGCCAACGACGATCGCGCCGCGATCCGACGGCGCGCGCGGAATTTCATCAGCGTCGACGCAAACGGGCACGTCCCATGCTTCGGGCACGAGGCTCATGGTTCAGGCCCCTCCTCCGCGATGGCGATCTATCGGTCGCGCGAAACGGCGCATTGCGGCTGGCGCGATCGTGTTCGGCTTCAGGAATTCGACGATTTCCTGGCGCGGCCCGAACATCTCGGCCGTGCCATCGCGCAGCAACAGGAGCTTGTCGGCGCATCCGATGAGGCCAGGACGGTGGGTGATGAAGATAACCGTGGTCCCGAGTTCGCGGAGCTCCGCGAGCGCTCGCACGAGCGCGCCATCGCCTTCGCTGTCGAGATTGGCGTTGGGTTCGTCGAGAACGACAAACGTCGGGCTTCCATAGATTGCGCGAGCGAGCGCCACTCGCTGCCGCTGACCGCCCGAAAGTCGCATGCCGAAATCGCCGATGTCGGTGTCATAGCCCTGCGGGAGCCGCAGGATCATCTCATGCACACCGGCGCGCTGCGCGGCTTCGATGATCGCGTCGGGGTCGCTGTCCTCGAGCCGCGCGATGTTTTCCGCAACCGTCCCGGAAAACAGCGTCACGTCCTGCGATACATATCCGATGTGGCGGCCGAGCTGTTCGCGGTTCCATGGAAAGAGATCCGCGCCGTCGAGGCGCACATGCCCACCCGACGGCGCGGAAATGCCGACGGCAAGGCGCGCGAGCGTGGATTTGCCCGCGGCGGAAGGCCCGACGACAGCCAGCGTCTCGCCGGCCGGCAATTCGAAGGAGATGTCGCTGAGGATGATACGGCCGTTAGACGGCGCGGTGAACGACACTCCCTCGAAAGCCAACTGTCCCTTGGGCGCCGGCAACTTCATGCCTGCGGGACGAACGTGGGGCGCGGAAAGGCACTCGTCGAGGCGGTTGTAGGCGGACCGCGCGGACACCATGCCGCGCCAGCTCGCGAGTGCGAGATCGATCGGCCCCAGAGCACGGGCGAGCAGAATGGAGCCCGCGACCATCGTGCCGCCCGTGGCCTCGCCCTGCAGCACGAGCCACGCGCCGATTCCGAGAATCAATACCTGGACCGAAAGACGGAAGCCCTTGGAGACGCTGACGATGACGCCGCCGACATCGCTTGCATCAGCCTGAAGCCTGATCGCCTCGTTGTTCTTCCTAAGCCAACGGCGGCCCACAACCCGCATCATGCCCAGCGCGTCGATCGTCTCGGCGTTGCGATTGAAGATCTCGAGTTCGCGCGCTGCCGCGAAGCTGATTTCGCTCGAGCGACGGAGTTGCGGTCCCGCGAGCCGGTCGTTCGCGAGCGTGAGCACGATCAGCACCACAAGCGAAGCAAGCGAGAATGCGCCGAGCAACGGATGCAGCAGAAAAATCGCGGCGAGAAATATCGGCGCCCATGGCAGATCGAACAGGGCCAAGATCCCGGTGCCGGTAAGGAACATTCGGACTTCGCGTAGATCACGCACCGCGTCCCATCGTCGAGGCGTGCCGGCGATATTGTTCGCGAGCATGCGCTCGAAAGCGATCGGCGCCACGCGCGCGTCGATGAAGGTACCAATGCGCACGAGAAGCCGCGAACGCGCCATTTCGAAGAGGCCGAGCGCTATGAGCGCGGTCAGGGCAATGACGGTGAGGTAGACCAATGTCGCAACACTGCGCGAATTCAGCACCCGGTCATAGACCTGGAGCATGTAGAGCGGAACAGTGAGCAAAAGCAGATTTGCGGCAAAGCTAAATCCCGCAGCCCAAAAAAAAGCGCGGCGGCAATCGGCCATCGCGCGATGAAATGCGTGCGGAGTCAGCACTCCCGTCCCCTCCTCATACGCGCGAATTCAATTTTGCGGAAACGTGCGGATTGCGGCGGAAAGAGCCGAGAGGGAGTCGGCACCAATCGGCCAACTCCCTCACGGCGTACGGCTGAGTGCTAGTTAGGCAAACGCGTGGCCGCTGCCGATGAGGCCCCCGATGCCATTGCCGCTCAGGATGTTCACGTTGTTTCCGTTGAAGTCGTGGTTGAGCACGTTATCGAGGTTCACAAGGCCGACTTGCGTCGTGTTGTGATCGTAGGAGCCAGACACTTTGGCGTCGTGACCGTCGCAGCTGGCGCTGCTTTCGTATGACACACACATCTTCGAGCTCTCCTTTTAACGGGCCTCGCACCGTGAAATCCGTGGACCGAATTCATCGGACCGCGATGCCACGCAGAAAAAGAAACGAATTTCTTGGCAATCGTTCCATTGTGACCGAGGAAACTTGTTTGAGGCGATCGAGGTTCAATCTGGGATTTCCTTCCATTCAAGCCCCTTCGCGCAAATGTGTCATTCTTGTGAGCTTGAAATACCCCGCGCGACGACACATCGCGTCGTCGGGCGTTCCCCACAGTGCGAGGAACGCTGTGGCGGGAGAGAACCTGAACATGCGCTGTGGTGGCGGTGCCGCTTCACTGAGGCGGCTTGGCGTATTTGTAACCGCGGCTTTCATCACAAGCTGCACGGTTGGGCCCGACTTTTCCTCACCCGCCGCGCCAGAAACTAAATCCTATACCGGGTCGGAAGAAACGCTGGCTTCCGGTCCGGGCGAAGCGGCGCAGCGCTTTGCGCCGGGTGCAAGCATCGCCGCCGATTGGTGGGCGGTCTTTCATTCCGACGCACTCGATACGACCTTGCGTCAGGCGATCGCCGATAACCACACGCTTGCTGCGGCGCGGGCGACGCTGCTTCAGGCGCGTGAAGCCGTGGTGCAGGCGGGCGGCGCGCTTTATCCACAGGTAAGCCTCGGCGCATCGGCGGCGCGCCAGCGGTCGAATCTCGCGACGCTCGGAAATAGCCAGCCGGTGGGCGAATTCAATCTCTTTTCGGTCGGGCCGACAGTGAGCTATGCGCTCGACCCGTTCGGCGGCAACAGGCGTCAGATCGAGGAAGAGCAGGCGCTCGCCGAAGGCAAGGACTATGAGCTTGACGCCGCTTATCTGACACTGACCGGTAATGCGGTGGCCGAGGCGGTGAACATCGCGTCATTGCGCGCGCAGATTCGCACGATCGAAGGCATCGTCGCAGACGATCAGCACAACGTGTCGCTCGTGCGGAGCGAATCGAAAGCGGGTGAGCTCACCCGCATCGACTTGCAAAGCGCGATGAGCCAACTTCAGAACGACCAGGCGCTTCTTCCACCGCTCGAACAGCAATTGAGCCAGGCGAAGGACGCCCTTTCGCTTCTTGTCGGCAAGGCTCCCGCAGACTGGACGGTGCCCGACTTCGACCTTGAGCATTTCACCCTACCGGGGGAGCTGCCGCTGACCTTGCCTTCGAACCTCGTGCATCAGCGCCCCGATGTGCTTGCCGCCGAAGCGCAGCTTCACGCCGCGAGCGCCGCAATCGGCGTCGCGACAGCGCAGCTTTACCCCAACATCACGTTGACGGGTTCGATGGCGCAGGAGGCGCTTTCGCTCCATCATCTGTTCGTACCTGCAGCGAACATCTGGAGCCTTGCCGGTGCCCTCACCGCGCCGATCTTCGAAGGCGGGGCGCTCGAGGCACAGAAGCGCGGAACCGAGCACGCCTTCGACGCCGCGCTCCAGAGCTATGAGCAGACGGTCCTACAATCCTTCACGCAGGTCGCGGACCTGTTGCACGCGATGGCGCACGATGCCGACCTCGTGCGGGATGAGCATGGCGCCGCCGCGACCGCCGCGGAGTCGCTGCGCCTGACGCGCGAAGCCTTTCCCTATGGCAGCATAACATTGCTGCAAATCCTCGATGCCGAGCGGCAGTACGAGCAGGCGCGCCTCGGCTACGTCCGCGCCGTGGCCCAGCGCTACGCCGACACGGCTCAGCTCTTCGTCGCCATGGGCGGCGGCTGGCGCGGCTGGCGCTCGGCGGAGGTTGCAGACCGCAAGCCGTAATTGGGCACGCCCAATCCGAACGAGGGCCGATCCTCGCCCGATCGGGGCCAGTGATCGGATATTCCAAGACTTTTTCGTTGCGGCGTTGCCACTTTTCCGCGAGGATTAACTGTCTCGAGCGGCGCCGCCGGTCCGGGTGTGCGCTTCCCTCGTTCTAGGGTCAGGGTCAGCGATGCAGGCAGGGCGGCTGCTAACACTTAGCTTTCTGACGGCGGTACTGCCGGGAATAGCGGCGGCGGATGATGATGTTTTCTACGAACGCTATGGCCAGCCATTCGAGGTCGCGCAGTCCAATACGACGACGCAGCAACAGCGCGGTACGTTGCAAGCGCAGCCGGCCTTAACCCCGGAAACACAACATTGGTCGATCGCGTTGGGCGGGCTTTACACGGAGCGCCAAGGCGAAGCCGCGGGCTGGGCACCTAATGCGGAGGTGAATTACTCCCCGACCGACCGGTTGCAGCTCCACGCCATGCTCCCGTACGCGTTCGATCGCCTTAGCGGCGGTCCCACCCACTGGGGCATCGGCGATTTCGAAACCGGCGTTCGCTACCGCTTCGTCGACGACGATCCAAACGGATGGACGCCCGCCATCGCCGCCTATCCGCTGGTCGACTTCCCCACGGGTGATAAAAACCGAAATCTCGGCACGGGCAGCACGCATGCGTTTCTGCCTCTTTGGTTCAGCAAGAGCTTCGGCAGTTGGACCCCCTTCGCCGGCGGTGGCTACTGGATCAATCCCGGAACGAACAACAAGAACTGGACTCTGTTCTCCGCCGGTGTGGTGAAGACAGTCAATGATACGCTGTCGCTCACGGGAGAAATCTTCAACGCGACCTCGAGCAAGATCGGCATCCCCGACCAGACCGGAATCGATTTCGGAGCGCGTGTCAATTTCAACGCCAATAATCATTTCGTGCTGACGCTCGGAACCGGCATCGTCAACGCGCGCGAGACCGACCGCTTCACGGGGCTTGCGGCTTACGTCTATACCTTCTGAGTTCCGCGAAATCGGCGCGGCGCATCGTGCCGGAAGGCTTGGCGTCCCCGACGGGATTCGAACCCGTGTTACCGCCGTGAAAGGGCGGTGTCCTGGGCCTCTAGACGACGGGGACCAAGGCGCGGGTCTAATGGCCGCACCGCCCTAAATCAAGCGCTGGAAATCCTCGCGCCCTTACGCCTCGCGTGCTACCCCTCTGCGCGCCGCGCGATGGTGCGGCCGTAGAATGCGTTAAGGACCCGGCACGCCATGTGCGGCATCACCGGCATGTGGGACATGAAGCGGCGCGAGGCGGCGGATGCATTGGCTGCCCGCGTCGGCGCAATGACAGACCGTCTCGTCCATCGCGGGCCCGACGCCGGCTCGCTGTGGCGCGACGACCCGGCGGGACTCGTCCTGGGTCATCGGCGGCTTTCGATCGTCGACCTGTCGCCCAACGGGGCGCAGCCAATGGAATCGTCGTGCGGCCGGTTCGTCATCTCCTACAACGGCGAAGTCTACAACGCGGCCGAGCTGCGCGCGCCGCTCGAGGCCGCCGGGCGGCACTTCCGCGGACACTGCGACACCGAGGCGATCGTCGAGGGCGCGGCAGTATGGGGCGTGCGTGCGACGATCGAGAAATGCATCGGCATGTTCGCCCTGGCGCTGTGGGATCGGCAAGAGCGCACGCTTTTCCTCGTACGCGACCGCCTCGGCATCAAGCCGCTCTACTGGACGATCGCGGACCGCCGCCTCGCCTTCGGCTCCGAGCTCAAGGCGCTGCGTGCGGGGCTCCCCGACCCATGGGAACTCGACCGCGACGCGATCGGGGCATATCTGCGGTACGGCTACATCCCGGCGCCGCGCACGATCTATCGCGGCGTGCAGAAGCTCGCCCCCGGCATGATCCTCACCGTACGCGCCGATGGTGAACCGCGCAGCGAGCCTTACTGGTCGCTCGCCACGATCGCGCAGCAAGGACAGACAAATCGGTTCGGCGGGAGTGAGGACGAAGCCGCCGACGAGCTTGATGCGCTTTTGCGCGACGCCGTCGGACGACGCATGGTGGCCGACGTGCCGCTCGGCGCCTTCCTGTCAGGCGGCATCGATTCCTCGACCGTGGTTGCGCTGATGCAGGCGCAGAGCGCACGCGCCGTTCGTAGCTTCACAATCGGCTTTCGCGAGCGCGACTACGACGAGGCGCAGCATGCGGCCGCTGTCGCGCGCCATCTCGGCACCGACCATACTGAGCTGTACCTCTCGCCGCAGCAGGCGCTCGACGTCGTGCCGAAGCTACCGACCATGTACGACGAACCCTTCGCCGACAGTTCGCAGATTCCCACCTTCCTCGTCTCGGAAATGACGCGGCGGCATGTCACGGTGGCGCTGTCGGGCGACGGCGGCGACGAGCTTTTTGCCGGCTATACCCGCTATTTCCGGGGCGAGACGATCTGGCGCGCGATCGACGTCTTGCCGCAGCGGGCGCGCGATCTCGCCGCGGCCGGCGTGCGCTCGATATCGCCGTCGGCTTGGTCTGCGCTCGCAACCGTCATTCCCGAGGCGCGGCGACCGGCGCAATTCGGCGACAAGATGCATAAGCTCGCGAACGTGCTCGCTGGAGAGAGCGAGGCGAGCTCGTTCTACCGGCAGGTGATAAGCCTGTGGCTCGACCCCGCACGCGTGCTCATCGGCGGCACGGAACCCAAGGGGCTGCTCGAGGATGCAAGCATCCGCGACCTTGTGCCCGATTTTGTCGAGCGCATGCAATATATCGACACACTCACTTATCTGCCCGACGACATCCTGACCAAGGTCGATCGCGCCTCGATGGCGGTGTCGCTCGAAGCGCGCGTTCCGATGCTCGACCATCGCGTTGTCGCCTTCGCGTGGACGCTGCCGCCCTCGATGAAGTCGGACGGCGGCATAGGTAAGCGCATTCTACGCAAAGTGCTCCATCGCTACGTGCCGCGCGAGTTGGTCGAGCGGCCAAAGCGCGGCTTCGCGATGCCGGTCGGGCAGTGGCTGCGCGGGCCACTTCAGGACTGGGCCTCGACGCTACTCGACGCGCGCCGCCTGGAACGTGAAGGTATCTTCCAGCCCGAACCGATCGTCACGCGCTGGCGCGAGCATCGCGAGGGAACGCACGACTGGGAGCAATCGCTCTGGCCGATCCTCATGTTCGAGGCGTGGAAAGAGCGCTGGATGGCGTAGTCAGTGCGCAGGCGCAGCATCGTCGAGCAATAGCTGCACGTCGTCCCGCCCCTGCCAGCGATCAGCGCGCAGATGTCCAGCCATGTGGAACGCGGCCCCGCCGCTCTGCAGCAACGCCGGCGCGAGCGGACCGTCGACGGCGCGGAATGCGATTGCCTTCACACGCCCAGCCCCCGCACCGTCAGCCAGGATGAGGCGCAGATGTGCGCTCCCCACGATTTCGGCGCGGAGTACGCGCATTTGCGGCAAGACGAAGCGCGGCTCGGGATTGCCGGTGCCGAACGGGCCGATGCGTTCAATGAGCGAAGTGAGCTCGGGCGTTGCAGCTGCTGCAGTCACGGCTCCATCGATCGTGAGCTCGGGCACCGGCTCGTCGTCGCCCAGCGCCTCGCGTGCGCGGTCTTCGAGGAAGGTCTTGAGCTCGACGAGGCGCGCCGCTTCGACGGTGAATCCTGCCGCCATCGCGTGTCCTCCGCCATTGACGAGGAGCCCGGCCTGGCGCGCGGCGATGATCGCGGGCCCGAGCGCCAGTCCGCGCACCGATCGGCCCGAGCCGCGTCCAATGCCATCATCGAGCGCGACGACGCAGGCGGGCCGGTTGTAGCGATCCTTCAGCCGGCTCGCGACGATGCCGACGACACCCTGATGCCAGCCTTCGCCGGCCGCGAATAAAAGCGCTGCCTTGGATCCGCTCTCGACCTGCTCAATCGCCTGCGCAAGTACCCGTGCCTCAATCTCGCGGCGCTCGCCGTTCAAGGCGTCGAGACGCACGGCTAGAGCGCGCGCTTCACCAGGGTCGTCAGTAGCGAGGAGGCGTGCGCCCAAATCCGACGCGCCGACACGGCCGCCAGCATTGACGCGAGGACCCAGCACGAAGCCTGCGTGATAGGCGCCAAGCGGCTCCGACACGCTCGCCACATCGGCCAAGGCCGCGATACCGGGATTACCGCGCTTCCTCATCACTTTGAGGCCCTGCGCCACCAGCGCCCGGTTAAGGCCCGTCAAGGGCACGACGTCGGCGACGGTGCCAAGCGCTACGAGATCAAGCCACGTGATGAGGTCGGGCTCGGCGCGGCTCTCGTACCAGCCGCTGCGGCGCAAGATGCGGTTGATGGCCACCGCGAGCAGGAATGCGACGCCCACGGCTGCAAGCACTCCGTGCGCGCCCGTCCCATCGAGCCGGTTCGGATTGACGATTGCGTGCGCCTTCGGCAAGGAGGGCTCGCTGATGTGATGATCGACGACGATGACGTCGAGCCCGGCTGCGGTCGCCGCCTCAAGCGCAGCGAAGGCCGTGATGCCGCAATCGACGGTGATGACGACGCGCGCGCCCTCGTCCCTCAGGCGCAGGAGCGCCGCCGCATTCGGTCCATAGCCCTCGCGCTGCCGATCGGGCACATAAACAATGATGCGCGCGCCGGCGCCCTCAAGGAACCGGCGGAGCAACGCCGCCGACGTGGCGCCATCGACATCGTAGTCGCCGAAGACGGCGATCGTTTCGCCGCGCTCGATCGCATTGACGATCCGGGCAACCGCCTTGTCCATGTCGAGAAAGCTCGAAGGATCGGGCAGTTCGTCCTTGAGCCGCGGCTCGAGGAAGCGCTCGGCCGTGTCGGGTGCCACGCCGCGGCGCGCGAGAAGCCGGCCGATTAGCTCGGGACACGACAGGCGCTGTGCGATGGCGAGACCCGCGCGTTCGTCGCCCGCGCGTTCGCGCCACCGGCGCCCAGTCAGCGAGCGCTCAACCCCCAGCACCGGCGCGCCGGTCACGGGTACGGGTTCTTGCGGAAATTGAAGGCGATCGAAATGCGCGGCCGCTTTCCGCGATGCGGCATCACCATGTGCGGGACATAACTCGGAAAGAGCACCATCAGCCCCGGCTGCGGCTTGATGAAGATGCCGGGCGGCAGGATGCCGTGAAAGAAGCTCGCCGTACGCTGCGCGTTCGGGTCGGTGATCTCGAGCGAGGTGCCGAATTCGGCCTCGCGGGGCGGATCGCCGTCATCGACATAATAGGTGCCGGACCAGGTCGACATGCCGTGGAGATGCATGCGGTTGAAGTCTCCGGCACGATTGACGTTCGCCCAGGCCTCGATCGTCCAGCCGAAAGGCGGTACGTTGCGGCCCGCAAGCGTGCGCTGCGTCGCTTCGTTGACGAGGGCGATCATGCGCTCAATCAGACTCTTTCCTGCCTCGCCGCAGAATTGGAGCAGCCCTGCCGCAGAGTGCCAGCCGCCCACGTTGCTTTTGCTTTCGGATTTGCCCGGGTTCGCATGCTCGTAGCTCAGGATCTTCTCGCGCAGTTCCTTGTTGAGCTTGTCACAGTCCGGCCACTGATAGGACATGAAAGGGCTCGTGAAGAGCTCGACGAAGTGTGCTCCCTCGAACCCGCCCACGGTCAGCGGTCCATGCCAACGAAGATGGGCTTGCGCTGGAAATTGTGCTGCGCCTCGATGATGCGCACGGTCCCGCTCTTCGAACGCATCACCATCGAGTGAGTGACGGCGCCGCCGGCAAAGCGCCGCACGCCCTGCAACATCGTGCCGTTGGTGACGCCGGTCGCCGCGAACATCACCTCGCCGTGCGCCAGATCGTAAAGCGAATATTTGCGGTCGAAGTCGGAGATGCCAAAGCGCCGCGCGCGTCCGCGCTCGTCATCGTTGCGAAACAACAGTCGACCCTGCATGAAGCCGCCGATGCAATTGAGCGCGGCAGCGGCCAGCACGCCCTCGGGCGCGCCGCCCGACCCCATATAAATGTCGACCCCGCTGTCGGGGCGGGAGGTCGCGATCACTCCCGAGACGTCGCCATCGGAAATGAGCATGATGCGGGCGCCGGCTTCGCGCACGCGCGCGATCAGCTCGGAATGGCGCGGGCGATCGAGGATGCAGACGACGAGATCGGAGAGCTCCGCCTTCTTGGCCTTGGCGAGATTGACGAGATTGGCCTTGGGCGTCTCGTCGAGATCAACCACATCACCCCAGCCGCTGCCGATCGCGATCTTGTCCATATAAACGTCGGGCGCATTGAGGAAACCGCCGGCTTCCGCCATAGCGATCACCGAGAGCGCGTTTGATCCACCTTTGGCTGTGATGGTCGTGCCTTCAAGCGGATCGAGCGCGATATCGATGCGTGGTCCCTGCCCGGTCCCGACTTTCTCGCCGATGAAGAGCATCGGCGCCTCATCGCGCTCGCCCTCGCCGATCACGACCGTGCCGTCGATGGCGAGGCTGTTCAAGGCCTGGCGCATCGCATCGACTGCCGCTTGGTCGGCCGCTTTCTCGTCGCCCCGCCCCATCAGGCGCGAGGCCGACAGCGCCGCAGCCTCCGTGACGCGCACGGCTTCGAGCGCAAGATTGCGGTCCATCGCTGCTGCTTCGGCCATCTTGGTCTCCTAGAAATTCTCCACCCGGATCATGCGTGGCGGTTCCGTGACTGTGCCGAGGCGCGCGATCCGCTCGAGCGCCCGGCGCATGGCCGCCTCTTCTGTCTCATGTGTAGTCAAAACCACGGGCACCGCCTCGCCCGGGGCGCGGCCGCGCTGGATCATCTGCTCCATCGAAACGAGCTCGTCGCGCAGCGCCGCCGCCACGTCGGCGATGACGCCGGGCCGATCAAGCACCATGAGCCGTACGTAATAGGCGCCGCGATGGCGCTCCATCGCCGCGGCGGGCAGACGGCGGAGCTGCGACGCCGAGCCTGCAAAGCTCGTGAGCGCGCGGCCCGACGCCACGTCGATCAGATCGGCGACGACCGCGGACGCAGTGGGCTCGGCTCCGGCGCCGCGCCCTTCGAGCATGATGCGGCCGACGAAATCGCCTTCAACGACGACGGCGTTGTAGACGCCCTCGACAAGCGCGATGGGCGCGCTTCGCGGCACCATCGCGGCGTGAACGCGCTGCTCAAGCCCATGCTCGGTTGGGCGCGCGATACCGAGGAGCTTAATGCGGTAGCCCAGATCTTCGGCAAACGCGATGTCGAGCGCCGACACATGGCGGATGCCTTCAACATAGACGGACGCGAAATCAACCTCGGTGCCGAACGCCACTGCGGCGAGCAGCGCGAGCTTATGCGCGGAATCGATGCCGTCGATGTCGAAGCTCGGATCGGCCTCGGCGTAGCCAAGGCGCTGCGCCTCGGCGAGTACATCGGCGAAGTCGCGCCCCGTTGCGCGCATCGTCGTCAGCAGGTAGTTGCAGGTGCCGTTGAGGATGCCGTGGATCGAGCGCACGTTATTGGCCGAAAGGCCTTCGCGCAGCACTTTGAGGATCGGGATGCCGCCTGCTACTGCGGCTTCGAAGACAAGCGCGACACCCTGCTCTTCGGCGAGCCTGGCGAGTTCCGCGCCATGATGGGCGATGAGGGCCTTGTTGGCGGTGACGACGTGTTTACGATTGGCGAGCGCGGCGCCCACGAGTTCGCGTGCCGGCCCATCGCTGCCGCCGATGAGCTCGATCACGACGTCGACATCGGGCGCCATCGCGAGCGCCGCGACATCGCTTTCCCACCGCACCCCTGCGAGATCGACGCCGCGGTCGAGCCGCCGGTCGCGCGCGGCGACCGCCGTAAGCACGAGCGGACGCCCAGCGCGGCGCTCCAGCAGCTCCGCATTTTGGCACAGCAGGCGCACAGTGCCCGCGCCGACGGTGCCGAGTCCGGCAATGGCGATCTTGAGCGGCGGCATCACGTCAGCGAAGCCCGTCCCTTCCTCGGAGCGGCGGCCTCGTTCTAGCCCAGCGAGAAGCCCGGTGCGACAGTTTTAGTGCTCGAGATAGATGTCCGCGACCGACGCATCCCCGGCGCGCCCGGGCGCTGCCTCGATCGCTATCTGCTTCGACGGTACGCCTTCGCTGCTCAGGATCTGGGCCACCGCCTTCGCCCGATTGAGCGCGAGCGTGAAGCCTTCGAGCCGCTGCTGTGCATTCTCTTCGCCGCGCGCGGAGGCGGCGTGACCGACGACCAGGAACGCGCCGCCTTGGTCGTGCTGCATCGCAGCGAGCTCGCTCAGGCGATCGCGCTCCGCCGTCGTCAGCGCTGCGGAGCCGTCGGCGAACGCGATCGCGGCAACGTTGAGCGACGAGGCGGCGGCGCGGGTCTTGCCTGAGAACGCCGGCTGTGCCGGCTCGGGCGCGCTGCCCGCGCCCGCCGGATGCGCCGGAGCGAGCGCAGCCACCTGCGCCGGCGCAGGTGGAATCGTGGGCCGCGGCGGGACCGCTTCCGGCGCCTCGCCCACCGGCACATTCGGGATTGTCGGGCTCGTGAGCGACGATTCGTTGCTCGCGGTCTGCTCCCCCTGCGCTGGCGCTGCTGCCTTGGACGCGGCGGCAGCCGGCGGATTCGCAGGGGCCGCAGTTGATTGTGGCGGTGAAGGTGGAGATGGCGGTGGACTTGCGGCGGCGACCGCGGGTGCCGGTGCAGACGCCGGCGCCGGCACCACCGCTGCCGATGCGGGTGGAGGCGGCGCTGGTGCAGGCGCTGGGGTGGAACCCGCGAGCGTGGAAGAAGTGACCGCCGGTCGCGGCGCGGGCGCAGGCGGCGCCGCTGGCGCGGCCGCCGCGGTCTCCGTCGGTTGCTGCGCAACTGGCGGGGACGCGGTCGGAGTCGGGGCAGCAACGGCCGTGGTTGCGGCCGGCGGCGGAGGCGGAGCAACAAGCGACGGAGCAGGTGCATCGGCGCGCAACTGCTCATCGCTGTAGTGCGCATTGGCGCGGTCGGCGATCAGCCCCTTCTGCAAGCGCTCGCGGTCGATCGTGCTCGTCGCCGTATCAGGCGGATTGGGCACGTCGCCCAGATTGGGGTACGGCTCGTTGCCGCCAGCAGCGAGGTTCTGAGCGTTCGACTGGTCTTTATCGAGCGCGTCGTTCTTGGATGCGCCCGAAACATCGCGGTACCAGGCAACCGGATTGATCGCATCAGGGACGGATGAGCAACCGCCCAGCAACATCGCCAAGACAAGAGCAGATACGCGCGCGGGCGCCGCGCTCGACTGCGGTCGAAATACCCTCATGTCCCACTTACTCCGCGCGCCGGATTTGACCATATTATGGCGCAGGGCGCGGCCGCCCCTGTTCGACCCGTCAGGCGGGATCATGAAAGAACCTCACTCTCACGAAATCAAGGTCCCGGACCCCGTCGTCTGGTCGCGCAATATGGCCGAACTCGCCGAGCGCAGCCAGCGCATCGTGCAAGAATTCCTATCGCGGCAGACGGACGGAACCGGATTCATCGATCCGCTCAACATCGCCGGCGCATTCTTCGAAATGACGCAGCGGTTGATGAGCGACCCCGCGAGTCTCGTGCAGGCGCAGCTCACGCTATGGCAGGACTACCTGCGCCTCTGGCAGACGACGGCGCACCGCTTCCTCACTGGCGGCCCCGCCGATCCGGTAGCGCAGCCGGCCCCTGGCGATCGCCGTTTCGCCGACGCGGCATGGAGCGAGAATGCGATCTTCGACTACATCAAGCAGAGCTATCTGCTCACGGCGCGCTGGATGCAATCGATCGTGCAGCACGTCGAGGGACTCGATCCCAAGACCGCGCGCAAGGTCGATTTCTACACGCGACAATTCGTCGACGCGATGGCGCCGTCCAATTTCGTGCTGACCAATCCCGAGGTGCTCCGCACCACGATCGAAAGCGGCGGCGAAAATCTGGTGAACGGCCTCAAGCACATGCTCGAGGATCTCGAGCGCGGCAAGGGCCGCCTCATGATCAAGATGACCGATCTCGAGGCATTCGAGGTTGGTCGCAACATCGCCGTGACACCCGGCAAGGTGATCTTTCAGAACGATCTGCTCCAGCTGATTCAGTATGAGCCGACAACGAGCGAAGTGAAGCGCCGGCCGCTCCTCATCATGCCGCCTTGGATCAACAAGTATTACATCCTCGATCTCCGGCCAGCGAACTCCTTCGTGCGTTGGGCCGTGGACCAGGGCCATACGGTGTTCGTCGTCTCATGGGTCAATCCCAATGAGCAATTGGCGCAGAAGCGCTTTGATGATTACATGATCGAAGGCCCAATTGCGTCGCTCGACGCGATGGAGCGCGCGACCGGCGAGAAGGACGCCAATGTCATCGGCTACTGCCTTGGTGGAACGCTTCTGGCCGCGACGCTCGCCTACATGGCGGCCAAGGGCGACAAGCGCATCGCGAGCGCCACCTTCTTCGCCTCGATGGTTGATTTCAAGGAGGCCGGCGAGCTTTCGGTATTCATCGACGAGGAACAGCTCGCTTCGCTCGAAGAGCGTATGCGCCAGCACGGCTATCTCGAAGGCGCCGATATGGCGACAACCTTCAACATGCTGCGCGCCAACGATCTGATCTGGTCTTTCGTCGTGAACAACTACCTGCTCGGCAAGGAGCCGTTCCCGTTCGATCTGCTTTATTGGAACAGCGACTCGACACGAATGCCGGCGGCCATGCACAGCTTTTATCTTCGCACCATGTACCAGGAGAATAAGCTCGTCGAGCCGGGCGGCATCGTGCTCAACGGCGTGCCGATCGACGTGGGCAAGATCAGGACGCCGAGCTTCATCCTATCGACGCGCGAGGATCACATCGCGCCGTGGAAGTCGACATATTCGGCGACGCAGCTCTACAAGGGCCCGGTCAAGTTCGTGCTCGCCGCCTCGGGCCATATTGCAGGCGTCGTCAATCCGCCCGAGCAGAGAAAGTACGGACACTTCGACAATGCCAAGCTGCCGAAGAAGCCCGAGGATTGGCTCACGACTGCCAGCTTCCATGAAGGTTCATGGTGGCCGACATGGCAGAAGTGGGTGACGCGCCATGGCGGCGGCAATGTCCCGGCCCGCCGACCCGGCGACGGCAAGCTCACCCCGATCGAAGACGCTCCGGGCTCCTACGTCAGGGTCAAGTCCGACTAGCGCAAATCCGCGCTCAGTTCTTTGCCGAGACGGCGCGCACCTGCTCGTAAAAATCATGCACCGCAGGCTGCGACTTCGTGACCTCGTCGCCCACCGGCGTCAGTAGCTTCTTCATCTGCGCGAGATCCTCGGGCGGAAGCTGATGAACCTCGCCCCCCATGTCGACCCATTGCTGCTGCAGCTTCGCGAGGAGAGCGAGCGCGTCAGCTTGCGCCGTCGGCTCGAGCGCGTGGCCGGTGTCGAGCACGAGCTTGCGCAAATCGGACGGCAGCCCGTCGAGCCAGCGCTTGCTGACCATGGCGATCGAGATGAGCTGCGTGTCGTTCGTGACGGTCACGACGTGGACAAGCGTGTTCATCTTGAACGGCACGAAGACAGCGAATCCGCTGATCGTGCCGTCGATCGTACCCTGGTCGAGTGCCGGCATCACCTCGCTCAGCGCCATCGCAATGCCGGAGGCGCCGAGCGCCGACATCTTGGCGCGCTCGAGATCGCTGCCGTTGATGCGGAGCTTCTTGCCCTTGAAATCGGCGAGGCGAAGGATCGGCTTGCGCGCCGCATAGTGTGAGGCGCCCACTGCCAGCAGCGACATTCCGACAAGCCCTTTTGGCTCGGCGAGCGCCAAAACCTTGGGCTCGAGCGTGGGGTCGTGAATCGACTTGGCCGCCTGCGGCTCGCTGGCGAACAGCATCGGAGCTGCGAACACGCTGTAGCGGGGATCGATGCCGGTGAAGAAATCAACCGGCGCCATGAAGGCTTGAATGGAGCCGAGTTGCACGCCCTGGATCTCGACCGGAATCGCGCCAAGCTGGCTTGCGGGATAGACTTGGACCTCGATCTTCCCGTTCGACGCCTTCTCGAGCGCGTCCTTGTAGGCCAGAAGATAGTGATGCTGTGCGTCGTTTACCGTCGCGATACCAAACTTCATGACATAGTCGGCAGCCGGTGCCGGCGGCGCGAGCACCGCAAGCCCGAACGCTAGCGTAATCGCTGCAAGATATGATGTCTTTTGCATGTCCCCTCCCCGCGGCCGCGCTTATCCGCGCAGCTGTTATGCCGACGCTACCAGAGGTCGCGCGGCTACGAAAGCCCGGCCGTTTCGGGCAAACCCAGCATGAGATTGAGATTCTGCACCGCCGCGCCGGCCGCGCCCTTGCCGAGATTGTCGAGGAGCGCCACGAGCCGCGCCTGCCCTGTCTTCTCGGCGCCAAACACGTGAAGCCGCATGCGGTTGGTGTTGTTAAGCCCCTCCGGATCGAGTGTCGTAAGCCCCGCCGCCTCCGCGAGCGAGGCGACCTCGACGAAGGCTTCGCCGGCATAGGCGGCTGTCAAGGCCGCGTGCACATCCTTGATGTGGGGCTTTCCCGGAACTGCCGTCAGATGCAGCGGCACCTCGACGAGCATGCCTTGCGCGTAGCGACCAACCGAGGGCGCAAAGAGCGGCCTCTGAGCAAGCCCGGTATGGCGGTGCATTTCCGCCACGTGCTTGTGCTCCAGCGACAGTGCGTAGATGCGGTACGGCACGGTCGTGTAGTTGGGCGCGTCCTTCTGCTCGAACTCGGCGATCATCGACCGGCCACCGCCGCTATAGCCCGAGACGGCGTTGACCGTCACCGGCCAGTCCCGCGGCAAGATCCCCGCCTCGACGAGAGGCCGCACCAGGGCGATGAACCCGGTCGGATAACAACCGGGATTGGCGACGCGGCGCGAGCTGGAAATGGCCGCGCGTTGCGGCTTCGCCATCTCGGGAAAACCATAGGTCCAGCCCGGCACGGTGCGATGCGCGGTCGAGGCATCGATGACGCGCACCGCATTACTCTCGATGAGCTCCACCGCCTCGCGCGCCGCGTCGTCAGGAAGGCACAAGATGACGAGATCGGCGCCATTGAGAAGGTCACGGCGCGCCGCCACGTCCTTGCGCCGCGACGGTTCGATCGAGACAAGCGCTATGTCGCGCCGCTGAGCCAGGCGGCCGTGGATTTGGAGGCCGGTCGTGCCGGCCTCGCCGTCGATGTAAACCCTTGCCGTCATCGGCATGCCTCGTCGATCGAGGCGAGTTTAGCGCTTCGAGAACTGGAAGCTGCGGCGCGCCTTCGCACGGCCGTATTTCTTGCGCTCGACGACGCGGCTGTCGCGCGTCAGGAAGCCCTGCGACTTTAAGGTCGGGCGCAGATCGGGCTCGTAGAAAGTGAGCGCGCGGCTGATGCCGTGTCGCACGGCGCCAGCTTGACCCGAAAGTCCACCGCCTACGACGGTACAGACCACGTCATATTGGCCGAGCCGGTTCGCCACGAGGAACGGCTGGCTGAGCAACATGCGCAGCACCGGCCGCGCAAAGTAGGTCGGGCTGTCGCGGCCATTGACAGTGATCTGCCCCGTGCCGGGCTTGATCCAGACGCGTGCCACCGCGTTCTTGCGCTTGCCGGTGGCATAGGCGCGGCCTTGCGCATCGAGCTTCGGCTTCGCCGGCTCAGCCGCCGGCTGCGGCGCCGAAACTTGCGGCGGACGTGGCTGCTGCTGTTGCTGCGCGTTTTGCAACGCCTCACGCAGACCGCCGAGCTGGGTGATCGCCATGGCTCAGGCCCTCGTGTTCTTGCGGTTCATCGCGGCGACGTCCAGCTTTTGCGGCTGTTGCGCCTCGTGCGGATGCTCGGGCCCGGAATAGACCTTGAGATGGCCCATGATGCGCCGTCCGAGCGGCCCGCGTGGCAGCATGCGTTCGACCGCCTTCTCAAGGACGCGCTCGGGGTATTTCCCGGCGAGGATCGCGCCCTTGGAGCGACCTTTGATCCCGCCAGGATAGCCCGTGTACCAGTAGAAGATGCTGTCGCGGGCCTTGTTGCCGGTAAGCTGCACCTTCTCGGCGTTGACGACGATGACGTGGTCGCCGCAGTCCATGTGCGGCGTGTAGCTCGGCTTGTGCTTGCCTCGGAGCCTGACAGCGATGATCGACGCAAGCCGGCCGAGCACGAGCCCGTCGGCGTCGATCAGTAGCCACTTTTTGTCGAGCTCGCCCGCCCTGAGCGCGTGGGTTTTCATCGCAGGTCCCCGTGAAGGGGGCGCAGTATCGCACGCAATCCTGGCCCGTCAAGCGGCAAAGCTCCTGAAAATCGGGCACTTGCGTGATGTGGTATTATTATACCTATATCGGCAGTCTTTGTCATTGAAAGCGGCATCGTGCGGTGCTTTGCAGGGGCGCGGCTGCCAGGAGGTAAGGGCGATGACGGTTGCAAACGAGCCCGTGCTGCTTCGGCATGATGCGGACGGCATCGCCTTTCTTACGCTCAACCGGCCGCAGCAGCGAAACGCGCTCTCCGTGACGCTCCTTGCCGCGTTGCAGGACGCGATCGATGCGATCGCACGTGACGACTCAGTAAAGGTCGTGGTGATCAGCGGAACGGGGCCAGCGTTCTGCGCGGGTCACGACCTCAAGGAGATGCGCGCCAATCCCGGCCGCAGCAACTACGAGACGCTGTTCGAGCAATGCTCGCGCGTGATGATGAGTCTTGTGCGCCTGCCGAAACCGGTCATCGCCCGCGTCCACGGCATTGCCGCGGCAGCCGGCTGTCAGCTGGTCGCGACCTGCGATCTCGCGGTCGCCTCGAGCGAGGCGCGCTTTGCCGTGAACGGGATTAATGTCGGCCTCTTCTGCTCGACGCCGATGGTGGCGCTGTCGCGCGCCGTTGGCCGCAAGGCGGCGTTGGAGATGCTTCTGACGGGCGATCTCGTCTCGGCCGAGCACGCGCGCACGATCGGCCTCGTCAACCGCGTCGTGGCGCCGGACAAGCTCGACGAGGAGGTGCAGGCACTCGCGCGCCACATCGCGGGGAAACTCACCCTCGCCGTCGCGATCGGCAAGGAAGCGTTCTACCGCCAGGCCGAGCTCGGGCTCGAGGAGGCCTATGCCTATACCGGCGAGGTCATGACCAAAAACATGCTGGCGCGCGAGACCGAGGAAGGGATCGACGCCTTCATCGACAAGCGCCCGCCGCCGTGGCAGCGGCCGCAGTGAATCACGACAGTTACACCGATGGCTACCTGCGCGCGATCCTCAGAAGCGTGCACACGATTGCGATGGTGGGCGCATCGCCGCAATGGACCCGGCCGTCCTATTTTGTGATGAAATATCTTCAGACGAAGGGCTTCCGAGTCATTCCGGTCAATCCACGCGCCAAAGGCGAGACGATCTTGGGCGAGCTGTGCCGGGGCGATCTTGCCGAAATCACCGAGCCGGTCGACATGGTCGACATTTTCCGCCGCTCGGAAGAAGTCGGTCCCATCGTCGATGCGGCGATCAAGATCGGCGCCAAAATCATCTGGATGCAATTGGGCGTGCGCAACGACGAAGCCGCGCGGCGCGCCGAGGCGGCCGGGCTCAAGGTCGTGATGAACCGCTGCCCGAAGATCGAATATTCGCGCCTGTCGGGCGAGCTCGCGTGGAGCGGCGTCAACACCGGCATCATTTCCGCCAAGCGCAGGGCGCTCTGAATGGCAACGGAGAAGCGTCCGGGCTTCGCAACGCTCGCCGTACACGCCGGCGCTACGCCGGATCCCGCGACCGGCGCGCGCGCGACACCGATCTATCAGACCACGGCCTACGTCTTCGACGACGTCGAGCACGCGGCCTCGCTCTTCAATCTGCAGACCTACGGCTACATCTATTCGCGTCTGACCAATCCGACCGTCTCGGTGCTCGAGGAGCGACTGGCAAGTCTCGAAGGCGGGCGCGGCGCCATCGCGGTTGCTTCGGGCCACGCGGCACAGCTTCTCGCGTTCTTCAGCTTCATGGAGCCGGGCGACCATTTCGTCGCCTCGAACAAGCTCTATGGAGGCTCGATCACGCAGTTCGGCAAGAGCTTCCGCAAGTTCGGCTGGGAGGCGACGTTCGTCGATCCCGACGAGCCTGAGAATTTCCGTCGGGCGCTCTCGGCGCGATCGAAGGCCATATTCGTCGAAAGCCTCGCCAATCCGGGCGGCGTCATCGTCGACATTGAGCCCGTTGCGAGGATCGCGCACGAGGCGGGCGCGCTTCTGATCGTCGACAACACTCTCGCAACGCCCTACCTCTGCCGGCCTTTCGAATGGGGCGCCGATCTCGTCGTGCATTCGACGACGAAGTTCCTGAGCGGCCACGGCAATGCCATGGGTGGCGTTGTCATCGACAGCGGCACGGTCGATTGGGCGAAAAGCGGCAAGTTCAAGGGGCTGACCGAGCCTGAGCCCGCCTATCACGGGCTGCGGTTCTATGAGACGTTCGGCGACCTCGCCTTCACGGTGCATGGCCACGCCGTGGGCCTGCGCGACCTCGGCGCAACCCTCGCCCCGATGAACGCCTTTCTCACCATAACCGGGATCGAGACCCTTCCCCTTCGCATGGAGCGGCACTGCGCCAACGCTCTCGCCATCGCGGAATGGCTCCAGCGGCACGCGGCGGTCGCCTGGGTCTCCTATGCCGGTCTCGATTCGAGCCCGTATCGGGCGCTCCAGCGAAAATACATGCCGAAGGGCGCCGGTGCGGTCTTTACCTTCGGGTTAAAGGGCGGATTCGCCGCTGGCGTGAAGCTCGTCGAAGGCGTCGAACTGTTCTCGCATCTCGCCAATATTGGCGACACGCGCTCGCTCATCATCCATCCGGCCTCGACTACGCATCGCCAGTTGAGCGAGGCGCAACAGACCGCCGCCGGTGCCGGCCCCGACGTAGTGCGGCTCTCGATCGGAATCGAAAGCGTGGAGGATCTGATCGCCGACCTCGAGCAGGGACTCGCGACCACGTCCTAGCTGTTGTCCGTCTCACGTGCGACCCAGGCGAGGAAATCGGGATTTCCGTCCGTCACTTCGAACGCCTCGATGCATGGGCACTCATAGGAATGGAGAGCCTTCACGCGCGCGATGAGATCGGCAAGTCGTTCGCGCGTCGTCTTGAGGATGAGCGCCGCCTCACTCCCTTCCTCGAGCGCGCCCTGCCACCAATAGATCGAGCGTACCTGCGCCAGCACATTGGCGCAGGCCGCGAGCCGATCCGCGACAACGGCGCGCGCGATGCGCTCCGCCTCCTCCGCGCCCGATGCCGTGACATAGACGAACATCACCGCCATGAAGCCGGCTTCGTTGCGAATCGGGTTCCCCACGTCAAGCTGGCAGTGCGCGGCAAAGCCGGGTTAACATGGCGCCCGTTCGGGTGGTTGGGGGGACCATGAGCGACGCGCCCGAGGTAAGAAAACTGCCAACCGCTGCGCAGCGCGCATGGCTCAAGCGTGGCCTCGACGAGCCAGGCGGGAAGCTGCCCCTCTTCGACGGTGACGGGCGTCAAGTCGATCCGCGCACGATCCGCGCCTGCATCGACCAAGGCTGGGCCGAGCCCTGGTACCACAATCCGCTGAAACCTGATTGGCTGGTGTGCAAGCTCACCGAGCGCGGCCGCGCCCTTGCCGGCAGGCCAAAGCGGTCGCCGCCGCCGCCGAAGCGCGAGCGGCAACTCCCCAGCAACGTCACGCCGATCCGCTAGCGGGCTACGCGCGGTACGATTAAGCGGGTTTCGTGCGGCTACGATCCCGCGCCGACGCGCGGGTTGCTCGCACTGCGAGAAGACTGCGTGCGAGGTGCCGCGGCGCTCGTCCTCAATTCGATATTTCGATCGATGGTCGGGCAGGCGAGATTCGAACTCGCGACCCTCAGCACCCCATGCTGATGCGCTACCAGGCTGCGCTACTGCCCGACGCGCCGACTATACGAACAGAGTCGCATTCTGGCAACGCGAGCGCCTCAGCTGCGCTCCTCCCGATGCACGACCCGGGCCAACTGCCAGACTTCGAAGCCGTTATAGTAAGGGCGCTCTCCGAAGAGCGCGCGCGCCTTCGTAACTGCGTCGACATCATCAGACGCTTCGAACTCTTCGCGAGCGAGAATGCGTCCGCGACCATCCAGCAAAAACATCCGGTAATCTGCCACCGCGAGCCTCGCCGACGAAACTTCGCATTGCGGGCATTCCGTGGACACACGCAACGGTGGCATGCCCCTGTGGCCGCTGCAACATACACAGCTTCACATTTGGGGCGAATGCGGGAGGACGGCGTCAGCGGCGCTCTTTGCCGAGTGTATCGCGCAGCGCGACAAGCTCCTTCCGGATGTCGAGAAGGGCCTGGCGCAGGGAATCCGGCGTTTTAATCGCGCGCGTTGGGGGCGGCTGTGGCGCGGCGCGAACATCGTGCTTTAGCGCGCCTTCGCGCAAAAGTTTTTGCACGCCCTTGATGGTGTAGCCCTGATCGTACAGGCATTGGCGGATCCGCCGCAGCAGCGCCACATCGTCGGGGCGGTAGTAGCGCCGGCCCCCCGCGCGCTTCAGTGGCTTGATCTGCGGAAATTTCGACTCCCAGAAGCGCAGCACATGCTGCGGTACTTCAAGATCACCCGCTACCTCGCTGATAGTACGAAAAGCTTCGGCGGACTTTGAGTGCCGTCGCGGGCCCTGCGCGCGAGCGTCATCGAACAGATCTGGTAATCTCATGCGGTCCCGCTACGGCGCGGTTGCTGACTGCTGAGCGCGCCATTGATCTGATCTTTGAGTACGTGCGAGGCACGGAACACGAGAACGCGCCGCGGATTGATCGGCACTTCGGTCCCGGTCTTCGGATTGCGGCCGATGCGCCGCCCCTTGCGCCGCACAGCGAAGCTTCCGAAGGAAGAGATTTTGACCATTTCACCGCGCGAGAGAGCATCGGAGATCTCGGCGAGCACGGTCTCGACCAGCGCCGCCGATTCGTTACGCGACAAACCGACCTCCTGATACACCGCCTCGCTCAACTGAGCGCGCGTCACGGTCTGCGCTACCATCCCCGCCTCCCTTTTGTTGGGAACCCTAATCCGGGCGGAGAAAATTTGCAATTACAGAGCGTTGGGAGGATTTCTTGAATCTTGCCCGGCGATTCACCAGCGAACGAGCGCCGCGCCCCAGGTAAGGCCGCCCCCCATGGCCTCGAGCAGGACCAACTGGCCCGGGCGGATCCGCCCATCGGACGACGCCTCGGCCAGCGCCAGGGGAACCGAGGCGGCGGAGGTATTTGCGTGCCGGTCGATCGTTACGACGACGCGGTTGGCGGGCAACCCCAGCTTACGTGCGACCCCATCGATGATGCGCCGGTTCGCCTGGTGCGGCACCAGCCAGTCGAGCGCCGCCGGCGTCAGATGGTTGGCGGTAAATGCCTCGCCGACCGCGCCCGCGAGTCGGTCGACCGCATGGCGGAAAATCTCTCGCCCCTCCATGCGCAGAAACCCGGCAGTGCCGGTGCTGGAGGGACCGCCATCTACGTAAAGCAGCTCGTAGCCGCTCCCGTCGGCATGGAGATGCGTGGAAAGGACCCCGCGCGCGTCGGGCCCGCCGCGGCTTTCCTGCGCCTCGAGCACAACGGCGCCGGCGCCGTCGCCGAATAGCACACAGGTGCCGCGTTCCTCCCAGTCCAGGATGCGCGAGAATGTCTCGGCGCCGATGACGAGGGCGCGCTTTGACTGGCCAAGACGAAGGAAATTGTCGGCCGTGGCGAGCGCGTAGATGAAGCCGGTACAGACCGCCTGGACATCGAAGGCAGGAACGCCCCCTCGCACGCCGAGACGCGCGGCGACCTTTGTCGCAGTCGCAGGAAATGTGTTGTCGGGCGTCGCGGTCGCGAGCACGACCAGATCGATCTCGGCCGCATCGCGCCCACCCGCCACAAGCGCGCGCTCGGCCGCGCGCACGGCAAGATCGGACGTCAGTTCGCCGGGCGCCGCTACGTGACGCTGGTGAATGCCCGTCCGTTGCACGATCCACGCGTCGGACGTGTCGAGCCTCTCAGCGAGCTCGGCATTGCTGACGACGCGCTCAGGCAGGTAGCCGCCGCAGCCCAGCACGATCGAGCGCAACTCCATGTCAGAGTGCCGCCGATTGCGGCTTGTCCTGCGGCGCGGAAAGTTCGCTCAGCTGTGCGAGGCCGTCGCGGATCTTCTCAAGGAAGCCATTCACCTTCATGTCGACGGCGACGCCAATCGCGTTGGCGAACCCCAATGCGTCGGCGCTGCCGTGGCTCTTGACGCAGATGCCGTCGAGCCCGAGGAACACGGCGCCGTTATAACGCCGCGGATCAAGCCGTGAGCGCAGTTTGCGCAGCGCGCGTTGGGCGAGGAGATAACCGACCCGCGCCGTGAGCGAGCTTTGGAACGAGGCGCGAAGGAAATCTGTGAAGAGCCGCGCGGTGCCCTCGGCGGTCTTAAGTGCGACGTTGCCCGTGAAACCGTCGGTGACGATTACGTCGGCCGCTCCGGCGGCAATGCCATCACCCTCGACAAACCCCCGGAAGCTGATCGGAACCCCAGGGGCACGCAGGCGCAGCGCAGCTCCGCGCACCGCGTCGTTGCCCTTTGCCTCTTCCGAGCCGACGTTGAGGAGCGCCACGGTCGGATGCTGGAGCCCGAGCACGGTGCGGGCGAACACATCGCCCATCAGCGCGAATTGCACCAAATTCTCGGCATCGCAATCGACGTTGGCGCCGAGATCGAGCAGCACGCTTTCACCGCGCTGCGTCGGGAAGAACGAGGCCATCGCCGGCCGATCGATGCCCGGCAGCATGCGCAGGCTGAATTTAGCCATCGCCATGAGTGCGCCGGTATTGCCGGCCGACACGACGCAATGGGCCTCGCCCGCGGAGACCGCGTCGATCGCAAGCCGCATCGAGGTGCGGCGTCCCGTGCGAAGAGCGACCGAAGGCCGCGCGTCCCCGGTAACGACCTCGTCCGTGTGATGGATAGCGGCGCGGCCAGCGAGACGCGGCAACCTCTCGAGCGCCGTCTTCATGCGCTGCTCGACGCCGAATAGAAGAAACTGCGCATGCGGAAAGCGCTGCAACGCGATACTCGCGCCCCGCAGAACCGCGTCCGGAGCGCGGTCGCCGCCCATGACATCGAGCGCGATGGTAATATCGGCGCTCAAGGAGAAGTCCTTCCCCCTCGCCCCCGGCTCAAGCCGTTTCAGCGGCGCGCGCTACGACCTCACGACCGTCGTAATGACCGCACGCCGGACAGACGTGATGCGGCCGCTTCATCTCGCCGCAATTCGAGCACTCGGCATAGCTCGCACGCGGCAACGCGTGATGCGCCCGCCGCATATTGCGTCGCGATCTCGAGACTCGCTTTTTGGGAACCGCCATGCTCGAACCCGGAGTGTGATGGATCGATTTAAGTAGCGAAAATCACGGGCGCTGGCAACCGTTGCTGCAGGCGAAGTCGTTGCCCCGTCGGATGCTGCCACTCTACCATCGCCAGAAACCGGAGACAGGCATGGATTTTGGGGTCTTCGACCATCTCGACCGCAACGACCTGCCGCTCGCGGATTACTACGAGGCGCGGCTGGCGATCACCGAAGCTTATGACCGTGCCGGTTTCTTCGCCTATCACGTCGCCGAGCACCACGCGACCCCGCTCGGAATGGCGCCCTCTCCCAGTGTCTTCCTGGCCGCCGTTGCGCAACGTACCAAGCGCCTGCGCTTCGGTCCCATGGTCTACGCCTTGCCGCTCTATCACCCCCTGCGGCTCGTCGAAGAAATCTGCATGCTCGATCAGATGAGTGGCGGACGACTCGACATTGGGTTTGGCCGCGGCTCGTCGCCGGTCGAACTTGCGTATTTCGGTGCCGATCCAAGGGAGGCGCAGGCCCTTTACGACGAGACGCTGGCGCTCGTCCGCACGGCGCTCACGAGTTCATCCCTCGAATTCGAGAGCGAACGCTTTCGCTTCAAGGGCGTCCCGATGGAGCTTCGGCCGGTGCAGCAGCCGCATCCGCCAATCTGGTACGGGCTTCACGCGCCGGAAAGCGCGGAACGCGCCGCGCGCGCTCGCTTTCCGGTTATCTGCCTCGATCCGCCCGAACCCACGTCGAAGGCGATCGCCCGGTTCCGTGAGGCATGGTGCGAATGTCACGGTGCTGACGATCCGTTGCCAAAGATCGGGCTTGGCCGCTTCATAGTCGTGGCCGAAAGCGACGAGGAGGCGCTCGCGATTGCACGGCGCGCCTACCCGCGCTGGCACCAGAATTTCACGTTCCTGTTCCGACGTCATGGGCGCTCGATGCAGCATCCTCGCCCGGCCGACTTCGACACACTGAAAAAGGTCGGACAAGGCATCGCGGGATCGCCTGCGACCGTGCGGGACTTGCTCGCGCGACAGATGCGCGAGACCGGCGCCAACTATTGCGTCGGCCAGTTTGCGTTCGGCGATCTCACTCTTGGCGAGACGCTGCATTCTGTGGAGTTGTTCCGCCGCGAGGTCATGCCAGCGCTCAAGCAGTTGTGAGCGTCGCTAGAGTTCGATGGTGACGCCTTCGCGGGCGACGATGGTGCCGGGACGCGCGTTCTCGGCCTTCTGCGCGACCTTGTCCATGAATTCGTCGTCGTGGCCGGGGTCATGGTGAAAGACGGCGAGCTGCTTCACGTTGGCGCTGTCGGCAATGCGGATCGCCTCCTGCCAGGTGGAGTGACCCCAGCCGACATAGCGGGGAAATTCCTCGTCCGTGTAAGTGCAGTCGTAGATCATGAGGTCGACGTCGCGCACGAGATTGATGATGTTCTTATCCCGGTCGGGAGGTCTGTGCTCGGTGTCGGTGATGTAAGCGAGGGAACGGTCGCGATGCTCGATGCGGTAACCGGTCGCGCCGCCCGGATGATTCAAGGGCACGGTTCTGATCGTGAAGCCGGACTGCGTCGTGATGTCGTCGCCGCTATGAAAGTCGTTGAAGATCAGCTCGGCCTTGAAGATATCGAGCGCCACTGGAAACATCGGCGCCTGCATGATCTGGCGCAGCGCCTGTTCTATTCCCCAACCCTTTTGCAAACCGCCGAGCCACATGTGAAATCGGTTGCCTGGCAGATAGAACGGAGCGAAGAACGGGATGCCGCAGACATGATCGATATGCGTGTGAGTAAAGAGCATATCAGCTTCAATCGAGGCGCCGGTCGACAGCAGCGCGCCCCCGAGCGCCCGGATGCCGGTACCCGCATCGAGGATGAACAGCTTGTCGTCGCAGCGCACTTCGACACACGAAGTGTTACCGCCATAGCGGGCGGTACTGGGTCCCGGCACGGCGATGCTGCCCCGTACACCCCAAAACCGCACGGTCAGTGCCACCGGTTCCCGCCCTCCGCCGGAATCTGGACCTGAGCCCCGCGGTCGAGCGCACCCTGCCCCCTCTCGCCGCGAGTTGCGAAATTTGAAGTAGCAGAACAATGCTGGGGCTTGAAGTCAATGGAATTTCACGCGCGGGTAACGCACGCCTGCCGCTCTCGCCAAGGCACATAACGCCACGGCGCCGGGCCACGTTGGCCGCCGTCACGGTTAACGGCCACCCTCGGAAATTGATGACTAGCGCGTCGGCGCCGGACCCGAATCGCTGCCGAGTCGAACACCGGACGTTATGAGCATGCCGCCTTTAAGCGTGATCGGACCGCGGACTTGCACCGCCGCCCCGGACCCGGCGAGTTCGAGCACGCCGCCCGTGACTTCGGTTCCCCCGGTCCAGCCAATCCCGGACGTAAGCCGGAGTCGCCCGGCACCTGCCTTCACGAATCGGCCGGTGCCCTCGATCGTGCCTTGAAATTCCGAGCCGGCACCCTGGTTAACGGTGAGCACCCGTGCACCGAGTAAGATCGTACCGCCATCGCCGGCCAAGGCGCCGAGCGTGGCGTCGCGGGGCCCGAGTTCAAACCGGCCGTTCATCAGAGTCAGGCGCCCATTGGGCGGCACGGCCCCAGCCGCATCGACCTTGAGCGTCGCGTCGGTGACTGCCGTCCCGCCACGGTAGTCGCAAGCCTGCGCCAGGATCATTGCGCCGCCGCCAACGACCCCCAGTCCGCGGTCGCCTTCCGCCCCCGTTATGGGCAGATCGAGCGTCGCCGTGCGGCCGGGGGCGATTTCGAATGTCAATCCGCCGTTCGGCGCAAGTACAAGGGTGCCGCCGCTGATGGTCACGTCGGGCGCGGTAGCGCGCAGCTCGAGCACCGTTGCAGCCGCGATCGGCGGCAGCGGCGCCGCAAGAGCGATCTTTTTCCCACCTTCTCCGCGGCCGGTCAGTTCGCCGCGCCCTAATGCGGTTTCGGGAAGAGCAAGCACAATGCGGTCGCCGGGGCGAGCCTTCGAAAGGGCGTCGCGCAAACTCCCTGAGCCGCTATCCGCCACGCTGGTGACGCTGAGTACGCCTGCGCCAGCGGGACTGCCTGAGGCCGCCAGCACCGTCGCCGCGATCGTTAAGGCAAGCACGCGACGCCGCATCACCACACCCCCGAAGATGGCGCGCCCTGCTGGAATCGAACCAGCGACCTACCGCTTAGAAGGCGGTTGCTCTATCCGCTGAGCTAAGGGCGCGAGGCGCGAAAAACGCCGATTTTATAGGGAGTGATGCGCCAAGCTGACAAGCCTCACCGCGGCCGCTCGTAGCGGAAGTTCTCGGCATAGCTCTTGGGCTTGAAGCGCGCTTCGTGGGGCGCGCTGACGACAAAGTCGAGCCCGCGCTTCTTGGCGAACGCGATCGCTTCGTCGAGCGTGGCAAAGCGCAGGCGCACCTCGTTGAGCGTGTCGTCAGCCGAGGCCCAGCCCATCAGCGGATCG
>Ga0335079_10000210_pt1 | contig 68419 bp, 73 predicted proteins | sample Lox_Sample_33_FD_206719 | JGI IMG/M metagenome (GOLD analysis project Ga0335079, IMG submission 206719) | Soil microbial communities from Loxahatchee National Wildlife Refuge, Florida, United States - Lox_Sample_3.3 | ecosystem: Environmental > Terrestrial > Soil > Wetlands | place: USA...
TTCGGGTCAAAGCGGCCGGTGACGATCGAACTCGACCACATGGACGGCGCCACCAGTCATGCGGAGCCCGTGCTGGCGGAAATTTGAGGCGCGGCAGTATCTCAAGGAAAACTTTTGCGGGGATAGGGAGATGAATTGGGGATGAGAGGAACTCGGCTCCTCCTGCTTCACTTGTCGACCGTCGAACCCTCATCTCTTCAAGAATCTGTACCCCCCGATCCCGGTTCATCCCCTTATCTCCCCGGTCATGGCAGAGCAACCGGACAGATTTGAGGGAGATGGGGGGATGAATGGACGATTGGAGGATTTGTTTAAGAGGTCAAATATCTCCCTATCCCCAAAATATCCCCATATCCCCTCATTGGTCTTTGTTCGGGGTGATCACCTCCGCTTCGAGTTCCGGCCGATGGGGGTTGCAGCGGACGATGGTGCCGTTGGTCACGGTCAAGCCGGTCAGGCCGCGAATGAACCCCCAATGGGTCACCACACCGATCCGACGCCAATTCTCGCGCGCGGCGATCTCCGCACGAAACCGGGCGCAGCGCTGGAGCAGCCGTTCCTCGCTTTCCTCGGGTGTGGGCCACCAGCATTCCGGCAGATGATCGAGCGAAAGATGGGGCCAGCGCGACCTGAGCTCGTCCGGGCTCGAACCCAAATCGCACACGAATGCGACCCGCTCGCCGACCAGCGGCTCGACCGCGATTGGCACCTCGAGCGTCGCCGCCACAATCTCGGCGGTTTCGAGCGCACGGGTGTAGGGGCTCGCGATCAGGGCGTCGATGCCGAGGCCGTGCAGGGCCTCGGCAGCGGCGTGGGCCTGACGCCGGCCTTCCTCGGTGAGCTTCGGATCGCGAATCCCGGGGTCGCGGCGGGTCGCGCCGAACACCACGTTGAATTCGGATTGGCCGTGGCGGAGTAGGATCATCGCGGCTGCCATCAAGACAGAGCCTTCTTCCCGCGACAAGGGATTCCGCGCCTGTTCAACGCAACTTGCCCTTTGGGTGCAAAGGGCCTATCTGTGAGTGTGGCCATATAGGGCGAGCCATGGGCGACAATTCACAGATACTCGTTGTCATCGTCTTCGGCCTGGTTGCCGCCTTCCTGTTGTTCCGCTTGCGCAGCGTGCTGGGGCGGCGCACCGGCAACGAGCGGCAGCGCGATTTCCGCGCCTTCCGCGCCCCGCCGGACAAGGGTCCGGTGGGCGGAGCCCCCGTGATCGACGGCACTGCAACGCCGCTCAGCGAGACCGAAACGGGATCGGCACCCGGGATCGCCGCGATCAAGGCTGTCGACCGGAGCTTCGACGAGACTATTTTCCTCCGCGGCGCGCGCGGCGCCTTCGAGATCATCATCAAGGCCTTCGCCGCCGGCGATACCGCGGCGCTGGCCCCTCTGCTCAGCGATGACGTCTATCAGTCTTTCTCCCGCGCGATCGCCAACCGCCAGGCCGCGGTCGAGACGCAGGAAACTCACCTGGTCGCGATCAAGAGCGCCGACATCGTGGCGGCCGAGGTGACGGGGAGCCAGGCGCGCGTCAGCGTCAAGTTCGTGTCCAACCAAATCAACGTGACCCGCTCCGCCGACGGCAAGGTGGTGGACGGCGAGCCCGATCACGCCGTCGAAAAGATCGACATCTGGACCTTCGTGCGCGACGTGCCGTCGCGCGATCCCAACTGGAAGCTGGCGGCCAGCAAGAGCACCTGAGCGCGTGCGCAGGCCGGCAGCGGCGGCGCTGCTGCTTCTACTGGCGGGCTGCTTGCCGGCACCGCCGCCGCCCGCTGTCGCCCCCTCCGATCATTTGGTGCTGCGTCCCATCGGCTTCGCGGACTTGCCGGGCTGGGGCGGGGACCAACAAGGGGCCGCAATCGAGGCCCTGCTTCGCTCCTGCGCGCGCCGCCTGCAAGCCGCCGACAACGACGCCGTCGGTCCTGCGGGGATCGCCGGCCACGTCGCAGACTGGCGCCCGCCCTGCAACGCCGCTGCCCAGGTCGAGCGCGGAAACGACGCCGCGGCTCGCGCCTTCTTCGAGACCTGGTTCCAACCCTATCGCTGCGCCAACAACGAGCAGCCCGAAGGGCTTTTCACCGGATATTACGAGCCCGAGCTTGCGGGCGCGCGCCAGCGCTCCCCGCCCTTCGAGACGCCGTTGCTGCGCCGCCCTCCGGATCTGATTCAAGTCGACCTCGGCGAATTCCGCGGCGAGCTTCGCGGTCAGCGCATCGCCGGCAAGGTCGTGAACGGCAAGCTCATGCCTTATGCGAACCGCGCCGAGATCGAGGCCGGCGCGCTCGACGGAATGCATCTGGCGCTGTTTTGGGTCGACGATCCCGTGGCCGCATTCTTCCTGGAGATCCAGGGCTCGGGCCGGATCAAGCTCCCGGACGGGTCGGAGGTGCGCGTGGGCTATGACGGACAGAACGGCTGGCCCTATGTGGCGATCGGGCGCGTGCTGGCGGAGCGGCACTTGCTCGAGCGCGATGCCGCGACGATGCCGGGAATCCGCGCCTGGCTCGCCGCGCATCCAAGCGAGGTCAAGGAAATCCTCGATGCAAATCCCTCCTATGTGTTCTTCCGCGAGGCATCGGGGGACGGACCGATCGGCGCCGAGGGCGTGGTGCTGACGCCGCAGCGAAGCCTCGCCGTCGATACCAAGTTTCTGCCGCTGGGTGCGCCGTTCTGGCTCGATATCGCCGATGATTCAGGTTCGTTGCGACGGCTGGTGATCGCCCAGGATACCGGCGGCGCCATCCATGGGCCGGTGCGCGGCGATTTCTTCTGGGGCCACGGACCCGAAGCGGAGCAGCGCGCGGGCACCATGCGCGCCCATGGCGGATACTATCTGATGCTGCCGAAAACGGTCCGCCTGCCGGACGCCTAGCTCTTGGTCTTTCGGGCGTGCCGCGCGTCCGCGATCACGCATAGCATCTCGAACATCAGATTGGCGGCATTGAGCGCGGTGTGGCCCGAGGGATCGGCGAGCGGCAGCACCTCGCAGACATCGCCGCCGACGAGGTCGAGGCCCTGCAGGCCGCGGATGATCACCTGTGCATCGCGCATGCTGAGACCGCCCGGCTCCGGAACGCCGGTGCCGATGCAAAAAACCGGGTCGAGCCCGTCGATGTCGAAAGTGATGTATGTCGGGCCGTCGCCGCAGACGCGCCGCGCTTCCGCGATCACGGCCTTGCGCCCCATCTCCTCGAAATCGTCCATGGTGACGATGCGCATGCCGACGTCGTAGCCGTATTGGATATCGTCGTCGCCAAAGCGCGTGCCCCGCAATCCGATCTGGATCGTCCGCCTGGGATCGATGATGTTCTCCTCGACCAAGCGCCGGAACGGCGTCGCATGATTGATCTTGCTGCCGAGCAATGTGTCGAGCGTGTCCGCATGCGCATCGAAATGCACGACGCTGAACGGCCTCCCTCGGGAGAGACCGCGCAGGATCGGCAGCGTGATGGTGTGATCGCCTCCCGCCGCGATCGGCGCCACGCCGTGGTCGGCGAGATTGCCGAAGAACCGCGTGATCATGTCGACGCTGCCCATGAGGTCGAAGGGATTGATCGGCGTGTCGCCGAGATCGCCGACATTGCAGAGCCGGAAGGGGGCGATGCGGCTCGTGGCGTTGACGCGGCGGATAATGCGCGACATCTCGCGGATCTGTGCCGGACCCTGTCGTGCGCCGGTGCGGAAATTCGTGCCGAGATCGAACGGGACACCCACGAGACCGATATCCACCTCGGCGGGGTTGGTGACGCGAGGCGTGCGCATGAAGGTCGCGAACTCCGCGAAGCGCGGGACGACGCCGGCATCGAGCGGCTGCAGGCGCGGCAGAATGTCATTCATGGGAAATCCCTCCGCCTTTGATGGGCCGCGCCCAGGCTTGCGCCGCGCCGCCGGAGAGTCAATGAGATGCCGCCGTCATCATCGACCCGTGCTTGACATGCAAGACGATACTTGCCTATCATCAGGCAAGTGATTACTTGCATATGACCACATGGCAAAGCGCCGCGACACCGACGTGCTTTTCAAAGCCCTGGCCGATCCCAGCCGGCGCAAGCTGCTGGACCTGCTGCACGCGCACGACGGCCGCACGCTCAACGAGCTGTGCGAACACCTCGACATGACGCGGCAGGGCGTAACGCAGCACCTGGACCTGCTGGAGGCCGCGAACCTTGTCGCCACCCAGCGGCGCGGCCGCGAAAAGCTGCACTTCCTCAATCCGGTGCCGCTACAGGAGATCTATGAGCGCTGGATTGCCAAGTTCGAAAAGCCGCGCCTCAAGGCGCTCTCAAATCTGAAACAACGCTTGGAGAAGGCCAATGACTAGATCGACCTTTGTCTACGTGACCTACATCCGCACCACGCCGGAGAAGCTGTGGTCGGCACTGACCGACGTGGAGTTCATCAAGCAGTACTGGTTCGGCATGCGCTGCGAAAGCCGGTGGACGGCTGGGTCCTCGTGGAAGCTGGTGGCCGGCGACGGTCAGATCCTCGATGCCGGCGAGATCGTCGAGGCCGAGCCGCCACGGCGCTTGGTGATCCGCTGGCAGCACCAGAACAAGCCCGAGCTCAAGGCCGAAGGCGAGTCGCGGTGCACGATGGAGCTGGAACCTTGTGGAGCGGCCGTCAAGCTCTCGATCACGCACACCATCGAACGCGAATCCTCGAAACTCATCGAGGCGGTGTCCGGCGGCTGGCCAAAGGTCATCTCCAACCTGAAGTCCCTGCTGGAAACCGGCTTCGCCGTTCTGCAGGACCCCTACCCCATCAAGAGCGCCCACTCCGCAAAGGAGTAGCCATGGCAAAGATCATTTTTGGCAACCATTCGTCGGCTTTAGTTCCGCGCGTCCGGCTCGTGATTCTTTCAGGCTATGGCTGCGGAACCGATGCGCTCATTTTTCGCGCGCGCTATGGTGCGAGCACCACTTAAGCGGGGAGGCCCTCATGATCGTGCGCGCTCCAGAACAAGGCTCGAAATGGCGCCGAGAGTGCCTCGCGCGCATGGTGTGCGCCACCATGGCCGCGTGCGCGGTCATCGCTGCGGTGCCGGCACGGGCAGCTCCCTCCGTGCTCTTCGACAAGCCGGTCAAGGTGGTGCGGCACGCACTGCCCCACGATCCCGACAACCCCCAGGCCAAGGCCGAGCTTCGCTGTTCCTACTATCCGCACTTCATGGTGAAGGAGATCGATCTCGGCGAACCCGGCGCGGATCAGCTCTCGATCCTGCCGATCGCCGCCGGCAAGTCGCGGGATTGCAAGCGCGCCAACGCCTCCGACGAAATCGTGGTGAAGGAGTGGAGCGGCTACCTTGGGGGCGTCAAGGGCGAATACATCTTCTGGGATGCCGACGACGGCTGGAACGGCGGGCTCGGCTTCGCGGTGACCACAGCCGACGGCAAGAAGCTGTTCGACGACGTGGCCAAGCCGACGCTGCGCGCGGTCCAGTTGGCGCCGGACGGCAGCCTCACCTTGCGCTACACGCGCGTCTATGGCGCACCCTGTTCGCTGCGCGCGGACGCGGCGGGCTGCTGGAGCAAGATCAAGCAGCAGACCGGACTCGCCGATCCCGCGCCCGACTGCAAGGCCGCTTACGAGCGCGAGATGAAGCGCGTGCCGAAATTCGCGCAGCAAACGATCGACGATCCGACGGCCGTCGACTACGAGGCGGTGACGACGATCTCCGGCGGAACCGCGAAGATCGCGGCTGCCACCGGCAAGGCGCTCGCTTGCAGACCCGAGGATTAGCACGACCGCCGATCAAGCCCGTTGCGCCGAAGAGACCGCGGGCCTAGTATCCCGATTCCGAAGTTCGCATGACCAAACGGCCAAGCTCAGATGCGAACTTCGGAATCATGGGGACACTGGAAACTCATTGATTGCTGGTGTGGCCTTCGGATTTGAAGTTCCTCTCCGAGCGGCCGCGGTGATCGGAGGAACTTCAAATCCGCCACACTAGTCATAGGTCAGGCTCCCGTGAGCACAAGAGTGCATCAGCCGGGATGATGCAGCGCCGCGCTTTGAAGCTGTCACGGAATGCCGGCATCCCCGCCACCTTCCTCCTCAATCGTCGTCGCTCGGTTAGAGGCCCGGATAAGGCGTGCCCCACTGGTCCTGGTAGACAATATCTCTCAGCGGCCCGCGGCCGAGCGGTCCGAAGCGACCCATCGGCCAACCGATCGGCAGGATCGCGTAAGAATGGACGCCGGGCGGCAGCCCGAAGATCGCGTCCACCTCCTTGCCGTAGTGAGTGTGGCGCGTCGTCAGCGTCGTCCCGAGGCCGAGCGCACGCGCCGCAAGGCACATGTTCTGCACCGCCGGATAGATCGACGAGCCGGCCGTGCGGCCCGGGTTCTCGCCGTCCTCGAGACAGGCGACGATCCACACCGGTGCCTCGTGGTAATGGTCGGTGAGATACTTGACGGCGGCGTTCTGACGCTGGTAGCGCGCGGGGTCGGAGCCCGGCGGCGGCGCGCTCGTCGCGTAGCGCGGCCCGACCTGTTCGTCGTAGAGTCGGCTGTAGTAGACCTGTACCTTCTTCTTGATCCCGGGATCCTTGACTACGAGGAAGCGCCAGCGCTGGGTGTTGCCGCCCGACGGCGCCCACTGCCCGGCCTGCAAAATCTTATTGATCAGGTCGTCAGGCACCGGATCGAGCTTCAGCCGGCGCATCGCCCGCATCGTGCTCATCACTTCGAAAATATCGGGCATTGCCTCGTCCTCCCTCGGTTTGATCGAGTTGCCGGTCCCTTTGGAACTTCCAGAGAGAGCCGCCTGGCTGCCGTGTCGCGGCGCATGTGCTTCGCGCCAGAACCATTCCCCAGGCTCACGCGCGACTGACGCGATCATGCCGGACACATCATCGGTCGCTTGCTGATCCAGCGCGCGCGTTGTGGTGCTCCAATCGCACCAAGTCAACGGTACATGGACCGCTCGCCGGCGGCGGTTCCGGCCGAAACCGGCAGAACGGCAGAGTAGAAAATTCGCTTCGTTTTGGAAAGCAAGTTTCGGCCGGATCAGCGGCGGATAATCAATGGTCGTCGGAGCCTCAGGCGCTCGGATACTTGCGTCCACCAATGCCGACTCACCGATAAATTTATTTTAACGATCCGCTCAGGGTCGCTTTAGGAGGGATCGACATCTTTTGCTCATCACTTCCCGGAAAGCCAAGAGGAGGTGGCCATGATGGCCGGCCCCAACGCCCAGCGGCTACTAGTGTCCCGATTCCGAAGTTCGCATGACCAAACGGCCAAGCTCAGATGCGAACTTCGGAATCATGGGGACACTAGCAACTCATTGATTGCTAGTGTGGCCTTCGGATTTGAAGTTCCTCTCCGGGCGGCCGGCGGTGATCGGAGGAACTTCAAATCCGCCACACTAGCCCGCATCCTCGCGACCGCGCACGTCATGACCCCTGAAGGCGCCCCGCATCTGCTGATAGCGGCGGATGCCGACCTGTTGGACGCGCTCGAGGCGTTCGACGCAGACCTTGAGGACTTGGAGCTGAGCCCAAGCGCGGTTGAGGCGGTGATCGCTGGCGGCTCGCCCGTTGGGCCGCTGGTGGTGCGTTGCGACGATCCGCGGCATTGGGCGGATGGCGGGACATTCGACCGGGAGCACGATGACGCCGACGACGAGCCGCCCTTCAGGTGGGGTACGCCATGAGCCGCCCAACCCACGCCGTCGAGCGTCGCACGATTCCTGGTCGGAGACGGAGGGAGCCCGAGCCCGACGTCGTGACGCGCCTTCACCTCGTCCGCAGCTATATAGATCTGTTGGACGAGTGCTTGAAAGATGGGCTGAGCGCCCGGCGCATTCGTCGGGATATCGCGTTCATACAGAGCGAGATTGACAGGGGCCTCGCGCAATTGGCGGAGCGAGGCTTGCGGCCGGACTATTGCTGTCCGCTGAGGCCAAAGCAGGGTGCGGGAGAGCGACGGCGGCTCGCAGCTTTGCCGGCAGCCGAGAAGGGGGCGAAACGATGACGTCGATAGAAATGCTCGTCCGAGCCCGTCGCCTCGCTCAGGAAGGTTTCCGTGGTGTTCCCGATGACAGCGCCGTTGACCGTGTTCTCGACCAGGTAGCAGCCATCGAGGTGCAGATTGCCAACACGCCATCGACGACTCTGACGGATATATTTGCTAAGTACGCCATCCTGATGGAACTGTTGAATCTCGCCCGCGGCGACAGTGTTGACGCTAGATTGGCCAGAAGCGTGCTGGCCGATCTCGGCCGCTTCGCTGCGCTCGCGGCGGCGGACTCCTCGCGAACCTGAAGCGCTAATCGGCTCCGAACCCTCGCCCCGGCCTCGGCGGCGGGGCTTTTTAATGCGCCCGCGCGATTGCTAGTGTGGCCTTCGGATTTGAAGTTCCTCTCCGAGCGGCCGGCGGTGATCGGAGGAACTTCAAATCCGCCACACTAGCGGAGATACAGGCGCAACGGACGCCACGCCGAGACCCAAATAAAAAGAATTAATCGTAGGTGTGCGCCGCGATCAGCGCGAGCCAGATGAGGCCGGCGCCAATGCCAATCACGACCCGTGTGACTTTGGATTCCTTGGCGCGCCGACCCGTAATGCGTTCCCAAAGCATGGCGAGAAACCAGCCAATGCCAAGATAGGCGAAGGCAAAGAGCATCAGATTGATGAGGGTGTGGATGACTTGTTGTGTGAATGTCATTTCAGTGCCTTCATTGGGCTCGTTGCGTCTTGTTCGGTTGTGCCCCTCTCATGCGCATGTGGGCCGTCAACTCATCCGCGTCGCGCTCCCATCGGCGGCGCGCGGCGGACCGATCACTATCTCGCCGACGGCGCCATTGGCCGGATACCTGCGTCAGGACGTTCGCTCTGAAACACCAGCCAGCCGAATAGCAGCACGGCAAAAAGAACGATGAGCGATCCAACTGCCGCGACCGGATCGCCGACGGCATGCCCCGTGCTCGCAAGGCCTATCCCAACCGCGAGGATAATGGTGCCGACAATCCACATAAAGATTTGCACGATCGCGGTCTTGGCGCCCTCCAATGAAGGATGCAGCCGATAGTAGATTCCGAAAAGGAAGAGCGAGACCCAGCCCAGCAAATTGAGATGCGCGTGAGCCGGGGAGGCGGAAAAATCCTGGGAAATCCCCATGATGATCCCCCAGATCATGCCGGCAACGACGAAGACCACCGCCGATTGGAAGCACAATGCTGATGCCTTCATTGTTTTCCTCCGAGCTAAATTGCCATGATCCGATCGTGCGTGGCCTGTGTCAGTGCCGATTACACGCGCCGCTCCACAACGGTAGCAATCGCCTCCAAAGCCGATGCACTGTACCATCCTCGAACCCATGTTGAGATCGGGTTTTGCCGACACTAAGTTTGTCATCTGAGCGGCCAATACGCCGCGCTTTGTCTTCGAGGAAGCGATATTGATCCTGGTGAGCGGTGAACGCGGGGCCTGCGGGCGGATGATCTCATGAGCACACTTGATCTCGGCGTCATCGGAAATTCCTGCATCGCCGCGCTTATTTCCAGGAGCGCCCGGATCGAGTGGTGCTGTTTTCCGCGCCTCGACGGCGATCCGCTGTTTTGCAGCCTATTGCACGGCGGCGACGGCAAGGACGCGGATGGTTCCTTCGACGTGGCACCGGAAGGCGCGATACCGGTCTCGCAGCGCTATCGCGGCAATACCGGGGTGCTTGAGACCGAGCTTGCCGATGGCGATGGCGGCGCGCTGAAAGTCACGGACTTCGCGCCTCGCTTCAAGCGCTACGGTCGGATATTTCGGCCTGCGATGCTCGTGCGGCGGATCGAACCGACCCGCGGGCGACCACGGCTGCGGGTTCGGGTTCGCCCGCGATGTGAGTATGGGGCCGAGACACCCGTGCGCATTCCCGGCAGCAACCACGTGCGATTCTGCTGTGACGACGTTACCTTGCGCCTGACCACCGACGCACCGATTTCTTACGTCACGGAGGAAGTCCCGTTTCCCCTGGATGGGCCCGTCAATTTCATCCTGGGACCGGACGAACCGCCCACCGAATCGTTGTCGCGTCTGGTGCGCGACTACCTTGAGCAGACCGAGGAATACTGGATCGATTGGGTGCGTGACTTGTCCGTGCCGTTCGAGTGGCAGAGCGCGGTCATTCGCGCGGCGATCACGCTTAAGCTCTGCGCGTTCGAAGAAACCGGCGCCATTGTCGCAGCACTTACCACATCGATTCCCGAGGCTGCCGGGAGCAGCCGTACTTGGGACTATCGCTATTGTTGGATGCGGGATGCCTATTTCGTCGTGCACGCGCTCAATCGCCTCGGTGCCACGCGCACGATGGAAGATTACCTCCGCTTCGTCACGACAGTAGCCACCAGCGAGCCCGAACGTCGTTTGAAGCCGGTCTATCCTGTCGTCCCCGGCCGCGACATGACCGAACGCCTCGCTCGGGGTCTCGCGGGCTATCGCGGCATGGGGCCCGTGCGGATCGGCAACGCGGCGGCCCTGCAGACCCAGAACGACGTCTATGGCAGCGTCATCCTTGCGGCCGCACAAATGTTCTACGACGAGCGCCTTCCGCGGCCCGGCGATCGAGCGCTGTTTCAGCAGCTGGAGCGTCTGGGCGAGCAGGCTGCCGCGCGTGCGTTTGATCCCGATGCCGGCCCTTGGGAGTACCGCGGCCGCGTTGCGACCCACACATTCTCGAGCGCGATGTGCTGGGTCGCTTGCAGCCGCCTCGCCAAGATCGCGCGTAATTTGGGGCTCGACGAGCGCGCGCTGCACTGGGACCATGAAGCGGAGCGCATTCGCGCGACTATCTGCGCTCGCGCCTGGGACGCGGAGCGAAACACCTTTGTCGCCTCCTTCGACGGCCGCGAAATCGACGCAAGTTTGTTGCTGCTGCAGGAGATCGGCTTTGTTCCGGCGCGCGATCCGCGCTTTCTCGGCACCCTCGCCGCGGTCGAACGGGAGTTGCGGCGCGGAAGCTTTCTCTTTCGCTATACGCGCGCCGACGATTTCGGGACACCCATAACGGCATTTCTTGTCTGCGCCTTTTGGTATGTGGACGCGCTGGCGGCTGTGGGCCGACGCGAAGAAGCACGTGCCATATTCGAGCAGATGCTCGCGCGGCGGAATCATTTGGGCTTGCTGTCGGAGGACGTCGATGCCACGACCGGCGAGCTCTGGGGAAATTTCCCGCAGACCTACTCGCTGGTCGGGCTCATTGTGTCCGCGACGCGACTCTCCAGAAGTTGGGAGGCCGGCCTATGGCCGGAGTCGTGAGCGGCTGGGGCCGGGTTGTCTTACTCGCAGAAAGGCGAGGGACCCGCTGATACTTGGTTTGGCGCCGTGAGCGCGCCCGTCAAACCGCCGGCCGCTGCGCCGGCGGCGGCGCCGAGCGCGGGATTGCCTCCGATCGCACCCAGTGCGGCGCCGCCCGCCGCGCCAATGCCCGCGCCTGTCAGTGCGCGGCAGCCGGGGCTCGCGCCGCAGCCAGAAAGGGCAATTCCAAGCATGATAAGAGTTGAGATCATCGGCGTTCGCATGTTCAACCTCCTTTTGCGCTCACGACCAATCAACCCCAGTGACCGGGAATCCAGATCCAGCGCCCATCCGCTTGTTCGATCCAATTGCCCGGTATCCATTGTGCCGACGGTTGCGGTCGCTCGGCGTAGTGCCCCGAACTCCATTCCCAGTCAGTGCCGGTCCAGGTCCAGTGACCGGGCTCCCACACCACGGCCGCGCTGGGCGGCGCCGGGATCGTCTCGACCTTCGGCGCAGGCGGCGCGGTCACGACTTCGGATGGAGGCGTAGTCGATGTTTCCGGGTATGGCGGTGGCGGCGAGGCGCCGCAAGACGTCACGATCAAGCCAGAGAACAAGCTGACGCCCAGCCACAAACGATTGCGCAGTACCGATGCCATGGCTGCTCTCCTAAAGGGATGGTGGTGAATACCGAATCGACGCGGAAAAGCCCGAGGTCAGTGAACCCGCGGCTTGGCTCCGCTTTCCTGTCGTGCCTCATCGGATTGATCCACGAACTCGGACACCTGACGCTCGGCCTCTTCCTTGGCGAGGCCGTACCGCGCTCTGAGGCGGGCCACCAATCGTTTGCGATCGCCCCGGATCACGGTCCAATCACGCTCCGTGAGTTCGCTCCAACGTTCCTTTGCGATACTGAATTGCCGCTTCCAATTTCCCGCGATCCGGTCCCAGTTCATTCAGCTCTCCTGACAAGACACACCGTACCACCGACAAAACGCGCGGAACGCGGCTTGGTTCCGGATTCAAGGTCGGGCATTGTCGTGAACGCAGCCGCTTTCGTATCCAGCTTCGACTCAAAAACCTTCAAGCGAGCGATTGAGCGCTTGGGCTGACGCGTATCCCGGATGAGAGCGAGTGAGCGCTTTGCTGCTGGCGCTGAGCCAATGACGTACCGCTTCTGGCGCGGCAAAATCGCGCACACAGGCGCCAACCCCATGACCGACGCGCAAACCCTTCCCGCCGAGCGAGAACGCCGCCTCATACGCATCCTCGTCGGCTTGATCATTGCCGACCATGATTGGCATCCGCCCAAGGAAATTCTTGTGCTCCATCATGCTGATCAGCGCAGTCCCCTTCGTGGCGGTTCGCGACCTGAGCTCCGATACTTGATCACCCCGCTGCACCACGAAGCGGCTATCCTCGGCGGCGAAACGCTCCAACGTTTCGTCGACTTGTTGCGCCGCGGCGGGGATATTGCGGTAGTGGACGGCGATCGTGAGACCTTTGTCTTCAATCATAAGCCCTCGGTATTGACGAGCGAGCAAATTAAGGCGCGCGTGCCATTTCCGTGATGGGATTGGCGGCGCGATCGGCATGGCCGCTCCGCGCGCGCATGTGCGCAATTCGGCGCCGTGCTGTCCGGCGACTGGCAGGCGAAGCGGAGAGAACAGCCGATCGATACAGGCGATGCTCCGCCCGGTGACCAATGCCAGCGCGCCCCCAAGCGCGCGATGGAGTTGTTCGAGATCGCGAATAAGTCCGTGCGGAACGATCACCGCGGAGGGAACAGGAGCGAGATCGAGCAGCGTTCCGTCCACGTCAAGGAACAACGCCCAATTCGGATGGACGAGGCGAGTCTCACTCTCATTCGTTTTAAGCGCGCACACTTACGGCTCCCGGCTTCCAGGGGTGGTTGTTATCACCCGGATCGTTCAGAGGAAGAACAGAGGTGCCAGGCTCAACCCCAGTGTCCCGCTTGCCATGCCCAACCGCCGTCTGGCCGCTGGATCCATTGGCCGGGGATCCAATGCCAGGCAGACGTCTGGGCGGCGTTGGGCGGCATCTCGAAGTGACCGGGCTTCCACACCCACTGTTGCCCGTCCCAGATCCAATGTCCGGGGTCCCACTGCGCGACCGCGTCGGGCGGCGGCGGGATCACCTCTGCGCGCGGCGGCGGCGGTGCGGTGGGTGCGATCACCACCGTGGCAGGCGCAGGCTGAACGACTGCAGGCTGAACGACTGTTTGCGCCGAGGCCGCGCCGACCAGGGCGAGCGTCAGCAGAGGAACGGCAACGAGGCTCCGGCGGAAGAACCGGTTCGACGAACTCGGCATGATCAATCCTCCTTGGGCAGCTATGCCCCTAACCCCACGTCATGACCGTAGAACGTCAACGGGCGTGGTTTGGTCGGTTCTGTCGTCTGTGAGCAAGATGTGTCTCGGAGGTGGGACGAGCCAAATCCAGGCCGTAGCTGCAACCTTCGCGGCGCCCCGGCATTTCTCCAGCGCGTGAATTTTGCCGGCCATTGACGCAAGCCGGACGCTTCACTGGCGCGCTTTGAACCAAGGAGGCACAGATGGAAATCAAGAGCTTTATGGCATTTGCCATGCTGGCGGCATTCGTTGCTCCCGCCCACGCCGAGACGGCGTCGTTGTCGCCCAACGACACGTCAGGACAGTATGCGCGGCTTCATCCGCTGGCGCCGCCATCACCCGGTTCGATCGAGGTCTTGCCGGCGATGCCGGCCGTGCACACTCAGTCGAGCGTCGCCTACATCAGCGGCGGGATCGGCGGCGATGAACAAGAGGCGATGCGCGCCGCGGCGCGGAACTATAATCTACACTTACTGTTCGCGGAGCAGGGCTCGGGCGAATATCTCTCCGACATCAAGGTGACGATAACGAACCCGCAGGGCGCGGTTGTGCTCAGCACGGTCTCCAGTGGTCCCTACTTCATGGCGAGATTGCCGGCCGGCCACTACCGAATCAGCGCGGACGCCGGTGACGGCCGTCCGCAGATGCGCGTGGTCACCGTGCCCGAGCATGGCGCGCTCGCGGCGTCTTTCTATTGGCACGGCGCCTCATAACAAGGGAGCGGAAAGAGTCCCGCATGCCAACCGAACGGGGGCGGCATTGAATCTCTAGCTCAGCCGTCCTCGTTTCATGGATTTCTCGATTTTCGATAGCACGCGCGCCGCACGGGCCAACGTCGCGCTCGACGCATAACAATGGGAAGCACCGGTGGCGCACTAGCGGTATGCGCTCAGGTCCTCATACGCCTCAACAGCGAGGAAATCGACTCTGGGATCGGTTCCTGCGCAATCGCTGAGTAGAGGCGCCTTAGTTGGCCAAACAATGAGTCTGGCTGCGCATCAGCCTCATTCACCGCGGGGCCGTCACCGGTCGCGGATTGGCTCGCCGCAGGTGCCGCCGGGGATGAGGGAGACGCCGGTACCCCGCCGGCGACTGACGCGGATTCAGGGGTCGGGACATTGGACCGCGGCATACGCGTTGCTCCAGCCTAGGAACAGCAGCCTTGCTCAATCAGCATAATATATGCTTCCGGCGAGCGTCCGCCACGGTCCGCGGGGATCCATTCACGCGAAAAATCAAAGCAACCTTTTGCCTCATTCGGCGTTGCACGAAGAGTGAACGCAAAAGGCAGAACCATGGAAATGACACTGGTTTCCAATCGCATCATCGACCCGATGCGTATGGCAGGAGCGATGCCAGGAGGGCTCGCCGCCGCATTATCGACTGCTGTTCATGACACCGGAGCAACTTGGATCGGCGGCAGCAGCGAGCGGCAACTCGTGGAGCCGGGAGCGGTGACCGTCACACCCTTCGGTTCCGGCAGGTTGGTCAGCGTCAGATTGCCGGCCTCCCTCTATCGCCAATTCTATGATGGCATGGCCAATGCGGCGCTGTGGCCGATCTTGCACTACCGTAGCGATCTGTTGCGGTACGATCCGGATTTCCTTGCGGCGTACGGCGCAATCAACCGCGCGATGGCGGATGGCGTGCGCCGTATCGTGTCGGATGACACGCCGATTTGGGTGCATGACTACCATTACCTCATGCTCGGACATTACTTGCGCCAGCGCGGCGTGCGTGGGCCGATCGGATTCTTCTTGCATACGCCGTTTCCCCATCGATCGATCCTCGCCTGCCTGCCCTGCCATCGGGAGTTGCTGCGAGAACTCAGCGCCTATGACTTGATCGGATTTCAGACCGCCGAGGACCTGCAGCATTTCCGCGATTACGCGCTCAGCGAGCTGCTCGCCGCCACGGCGGGTCAGATGGAACTTCAGCTTGGCGGACGCCGTGTGAAGCTTGGCGTCTTTCCCATCGGCATCGACACCGACCGGTTCAGCAATGCGGCGCGGCTCGCCATCGCGAGCGGCGCGCTGAAACGACTTCGCCGCGCGCTGGCGGACAGTCGCCTCGTGATCGGCGTCGATAGGCTCGACTACAGCAAGGGATTGGTTCACCGATTTCAGGCATATCAAAGGTTTTTCACGGACTTTCCGGATGAGCGTCGGCGCGTGTCGTTCCTCCAGATCACGCCGCCGACCCGCGAAAGGATCGATGCCTATCGAAGCATTCGCGCCGAGCTTGCGAGCATCGCCGGCGAGATCAACGCGCGCTTCAGCGGCGCGGCCTGGGTCGCGTTGCGATACATTCATCAGGGCTTCGCGCCCGAGCGGCTCGCCGGATATTACCGCCTCGGCAGGGTCGGCTGTGTCACGCCGCTGCGCGACGGAATGAATCTCGTTGCCAAGGAATACGTCGCTTCGCAGGATCCCGACGACCCCGGCGTACTGGTGCTGTCGCAGTTCGCGGGCGCCGCAAGGCAGATGGAAGCGGCGCTTCTGGTCAATCCGCACGATACCGCGGCCGTGGCACGCCGCATTCACGAAGCGCTTTACATGCCGAAAGAGGAGCGGGTCGAACGTTGGAATGCGCTGATGCGCACCCTCCGGAGCGCCAGCCTCGAAGGGTGGTTCAGCTCTTTTGCTTCGGCGTTGCAATCGTGTTCGCATTCCGCAAACCCTGTTGCGAGGCTGAGCGTTGCCTAGTCCGGCGCTCGGTCGCGTTCATTCGTCGAATCCCTCTCTTCAACAGAACACGCACGCGCCGCTTCGCCTTGCCGCGAGACGTGGATGCGCCAGTGCCGCGCTCGAGCCCGGCCGCTCGTCGACCGGCTCCATTCCCGAGCCCGGCAACGGCGCCTCGCCGTTCAACATCTCATGCAGCTTGATCCGAGCGCGCGAGACTCGGCTTTTCATCGTGCCCAGCGAGCACCTCGCGATTTCCGAAGCTTCCTCATAGGAAAATCCGCTCGCGCCCACCAGTATGAGAGCCTCCCGCTGAACTGGAGGCAGCACATGGAACGCGCGAGTGAAGTCGCGCAGCTCGAGGTTTTCCTCCTGGCCACCGCTGACGATCCGGTCGCCGTTTGCCGAAAGCGCGGCAAGCAGCGTCGCGCGATTTCGATACCGAAGTTCGTTGAAATACGAGTTCCGCAGGATAGTGCTGATCCATGCTTTGAAATTGGTTCCGGGTTGGAATTGATGCGCGTGGCCGAGCGCCCGCACGACGGTTTCTTGAACGAGATCGTCCGCAAGCGCTCTGTCGCGCGCGAGCAAGAGCGCGAACGCACGCAAGTGCGGCAGATGCTCGACGATGCTCCGGTGCAGATCATGTTCCATTTTTCCAGCTCCTTTGCCGCGCCTTCGAATCCTCGATAGCCGGTGACGAAAAGTGATCCCGTCCGTCGCAAACAGATGGCGGTCATTGGGCTCGAGGACTTGGGGGTAACGGTCAACGTAGGCACTGTCGCCGCATGATCCAGACGGCATTCGCAGGCGCACGCATGGCTACCACTTTGGGGCATAGCGAGAAAAGCCGGGCCGCCCGGTCAGCTCACGTTTCAGTCCTGTCAGCGGGATAGGCCGCCGCTTTGACAGCCCGACCGATCCCGCATTTCTACGTACGGCATTATCACGGACCCTTCACTTCAACCGAAGATGTTTGGCGAGGCCACACTTGAACACAGGGCCGGTGATCGATATCGGTTCAAGACGCGCACAGGAATGAAACCCTTCGGCGAGATGTGAGACCCCATCCCATGTCATCGGCGCAAGGCGCCCGGCTGCGGGTCCCACGTGTAAGACCGGATTATCTCTGGATCATCGAGCAAAAGTGCGCTTAGCCTTCCTTATAAGAGAGGTGGGTTTCCAGCATGAGCGCGGCGAAGGGCTTCGTGGTACCGGCGGGCGGCGGCAAGCATTTCAGCTCGCCGACGCCTGGTCGCTCCTTTGCCATGAAGCTGCTCGTCGGCGAGACCAACGGAAGCATCATGATGTTTGAGCAGGTTCTGCCGGCCGGCACGGCGAGCCTCTATCACATGCATCGCGACAGCGATGAGGTCGCTTGGGTGCTCGCCGGCGAATTCACGTTCAAGATCGGCGACGTGGTCGCCATTGGCCGGGCCGGCTCCTGCGCATTCATGCCGCGCAGCCTGCCCCATGCTTGGAAGAACACCGGCAGCGAGGAGGGGCGCGTTCTCTTTCTCTATACCCCCGGCGTGGCGGGTGGCTTCATCGAGGAGCTTGCGGAAGGCCACACGCTCGATGCCGACGAGCGCGCCAAGCGCTTCGAGCGCCACGGCTGGACGGTCCTCGGCCCGAACCCGCTTTGAGAGGCAGCGCTGCGCCGGTCAAATCTGCGGCGGCAGCACGAAGCACCTGACCTCGCCGTTGTAGAACCAAGCGACCGGCTGACCCGTGGGGTTCTCGGTGTAGAGGATATTTTCCGGCGGCACTCTGATCCAATCGCCCACGCTCGCTTCGTTCATTCCCGCGGATCTCGGCAAAACATCGGGAAGCTGCACTTCCCATCCCTGATCCGTCTGCCGCACTTGGTCGAGGCGCAGGATTCTCCCGTCGGCGATCGAGCAGCAGAGCTGATTTTTCGAATTGCTCTGGCTCTGGAACCAATGGCGATAGGTGGTCGGCGAATCGGGAGGTGCGGCGCTGCGGGCGCAGGGAAGGAGCGCGCCGATACTGACGGCGAGGGCGGCTACGAGAATGGCGCCGTTACGAAACACGGCGGCAAGCCGCGATGGCGCGGGCGCTGTCCCGGACCTCGATCGCAGTCTCGACCGGCGAAGGCTCGAACTTGTCGAACACGTGCTCCACCCGGAGTCACAGGGAGCCCATTGCGATCATCGTGATCCCCTCATGGTTTCGAGATCGTTAACGCCGGAATTGGCGGGCGGGTTGCAGACGACTTGCGTTCTCTGGACCGCGCCTGCACCTGAGCACCTTTACCGGCGTTGCGTCTTCATAAATTCACGGGCATCCTCAGCACGGTAAACCGCGTTCGAGGAAAGCGCCCGCGATGCCTTCCGAGCCCTGCCGCGTCGGCCTCTTCGTGACCTGCCTCGTCGATCTCTTCCGCCCGAGCGTCGGCTTTGCGGCGGTGAAGCTTTTGGAGCAGGCGGGTTGCACGGTCGAAGTGCCGCGCGCGCAGACCTGCTGCGGACAGCCCGCGTACAACTCCGGCGACAAGGCCGATGCGAAGGCGCTGGCGCGCCAAGTAATCGAGGCATTCGAGAGTTTCGACTACGTGGTGGCACCCTCGGGTTCCTGCGCGGGACAGCTCCGCACCCACTACCCCCTGATGTTCGCGGACGAACCTCAGACGTTTCAGCGCGCGCAACACCTGGCGAAGCGCACTTACGAGCTGGTCTCTTTCCTGGTGGACGTGCGCGGCATGGAGCGCGTCGACGCGCGCTGCGAGGAGATCGTGACCTACCATGACAGTTGCTCGGGGCTGCGCGAATTGGGTGTCAAGGCGCAACCGCGGCGCCTCCTCGGCACGGTTGCGGGGCTTACTCTCAAAGAGTTGCCGGGCGCCGAAATCTGCTGCGGCTTCGGCGGCACCTTCTGCATCAAGTACCCGGAGATCTCCGACAAGATGGTGGGCGAGAAGGCCGCCGACATCGTCGCGACCGGCGCCGAGACCGTGCTCGCGGGCGATCTGGGCTGCCTCCTCAACATGGCCGGCAAATTGTTGCGCCAGGGCCGGCCGGTCGCCGCGCGCCACGTCGCCGAAGTGCTGGCGAACATGACGAACGACGTCGCGCCGATCGGCGCACCGGCGGAGAGCGGTTGATGCAGCCGACGAGCCACGCCTTCAAGACGAACGTGCACGAGGCGCTGATCGACGCGACCTTGCAAAAGGCGCTCGGCATGATGAAGACGGGATTCCAGGGGAAGCGCGCGCAGGCGGTCGCCCGGCTCCCGGAGTTCGAGGCGCTGCGCGAGGCCGCCAAGGGGATCAAGAACCACACCCTCGAACATCTCGATTTCTATCTGGAGACATTCGAGCGCAATGTGACGACGCGCGGCGGCCAGGTGCACTGGTGCAGAACCCCCGCCGAGGCTCGCGAGACCGTGCTGGCGATCTGCCGCCGGCTCGGCGCCAAGACCGTGACCAAGGGCAAGACCATGATCGCCGAGGAAATCGCGCTCAACGATTTCCTGGAAGCAAGCGGCATCGCGCCGATCGAGACCGATCTCGGCGAATACATCATCCAGCTCCGCCACGAGCCGCCGAGCCACATCATCGCGCCCGCCGTGCATCTGGTGAAGGAGCAGGTAGCCGACGCCTTCCGCGCGAGCCACACCGCGCTCGACCCCAAGCGCAAGCTCGAGGATGCCCGCACGATGTGCGACGAGGCCCGCGCGGTGCTCCGGCAGAAATTCCTCGCCGCCGATGTCGGCATCACCGGCGCGAATTTCCTGATCGCCGAGACCGGCTCCAGCGTCATCGTCACCAACGAGGGCAATGGCGATCTGACGCAGACGCTGACCAAGGCACACATCGTGCTGGCCAGCCTCGAAAAGGTGGTGCCGACGCTCGAGGACACCGCAACCATCCTGCGGTTGCTGGCGCGCTCCGCCACCGGACAGGAATTTTCCACCTACACCACGATCTCGACGGGCCCGCGTCGTGCCGAGGACACCGACGGTCCCGGCGAGTACCACGTGATCCTCCTCGACAACGGCCGAAGCGCCATGTTGGGCACCGAATTCCAGGACATGCTGCGCTGTATACGCTGCGCCGCCTGCCTCAATCATTGCCCGGTCTATTCCGCCGTGGGCGGTCACGCCTATGGCTGGGTCTATCCGGGACCCATGGGATCGGTGCTGACGCCGAGCCTGATCGGCGTCGAGGAAGCCGGGAATCTCCCGAACGCCTCCACTTTCTGCGGACGCTGCGAGAGCGTCTGCCCCATGAAGATCCCGCTGCCGAAGATGATGCGGCATTGGCGTGAGCGCGAGTTCGAGCGCAAACTCTCGCCGCGACCCTATCGCTGGGGCCTCGGGTTCTGGGCGTTTTTCGCGCGACGCCCGGCCCTCTACCGTGCGGCAACGGCGCTCGCGACGCGCGTGCTCGGCATCGCCGGACAGCGGCACGGCCGTTTCCGCACGTTGCCGCTCGCGGCCGGTTGGACCCAGACCCGCGACATGCCGTCACCCGAGGGACGGACCTTCCAGAGCCTATGGGCTGCCGAGAAGGACAAAAGAAAGTCCACCACGGAGACACGGAGGAGACGGAGCTAGCGATGTTCATGCGGGCAACATCGACCGTCGCTGTTTGCAGGCAAATCTTCGGGGATGTTCCTCGGCGTCCTCCGTATCTCCATGGTGAAGCCCGATGACTTCGGCACGGGATCAAATCATGGGCTCGATCAGAACCGCGCTGAAGCGCGGGCCGGTCGACGCCATGCGTACGGCAGACCTCGATGCCAAGCTGGAACTGCCCACGCGCAACCTCATTCCGAAGCGCGCGGCCGGTCTCGATGCGTCGGACAGGATCGCGCTTTTCGTCGCGATGGCGGAGGAGGTGCAGACCACCATCACGCGCGTAGGCTCCGCAGCCGAGGTGCCGGGTGCCGTTGCCGAATATCTTGCCGAGCGCAATCTCCCGGCGCAGTTGGTGGTGACCCCCGACCCGCAGCTCGATCCAATTCCCTGGGATTCGCGACCGCTGCTGGAAATCCGGCGCGGCCGCGCCGAGGATGGCGATCTCTCCGGCGTCACCGGATGCTTCGCGGCGGTGGCGGAGACCGGTACTTTGATGCTGATTTCCGGCCCGCAGTCGCCAACCCGCAACAACTTTCTCCCTGACAATCACATCGTGGTGCTGCGTGCGGAGCAGGTGGTGGCGAGCTATGAGGACGGGCTCGACCGCCTGCGCCTGGCCGCGCGCGGGAGCGACGGCACGTGGTCGATGCCGCGCACGGTCAATTACGTGACCGGTCCTTCCCGCACCGGCGACATCGAGCAGAAGATCGAGCTGGGCGCGCACGGACCGCGTCGCCTGCACATCGTCTTGATCGATGGCGAAAGCGGCGACCCCGAGAAAGGCTGATGCAATGGCGCGCCGCAGCCTCAGTCGCGAGGAACGTGCCCTCTGGGAAGCAACCACGCGCACGGTAGCGCCGCTGCCGCAGCGCGGTCGTGCGGCGATACCCGAGCCGGCATCTCGGACGCCCACACCCAGCACCACGCGAGCGAGAACACCGATCCCGCCTTCAGGCCCGGCTTCCCTGCGGGCGCTGACGCCGGGCGTTGCATCGGGCGTCGATCGCCGCACCGCCGAAAAGCAGCGGCGGGGACAGCTTCCGATCGAGGCGCGGCTCGATCTGCATGGCCTCACGCAAGACCAGGCGCACCGAGCGCTGATCCGTTTCATCACCGATTCAGCCGACCGGGATTTGCGCAATCTTCTGGTGATCACCGGCAAGGGATCGGCCGGCGATGCAACCGGCGTCCTCAAGTCGGCGGTGCCGCGCTGGCTCAACGAGCGCGCGCTTCGCCCGCATATCCTGTCCTTCGCGTGGGCACAGCCGCGGCACGGCGGCGGCGGCGCGCTCTATGTGATGCTGCGGCGCCGGCGATGACCCCCTTCGGCGTCAAGCTGCGCCAGCTTCGCGCCGAGCGCGGCATGAGCCTCAAGGAAATGGCCGAGGCACTCGGCGTCTCGGCGGCCTATCTCTCGGCGCTCGAGCACGGGCGGCGCGGACGGCCCGCTCACCCGATGGTCGTTGCGATCTGCGCCCAGCTCAACATCATCTGGGACGAGGCGGACGAGCTGTTGCGCTTGGCCCGGCTCTCCCATCCCCGCATCATCGTCGATACCGCAGGCTTGGCGCCGCAAGCGACCGAGCTCGCAAACTTGCTGGCCGAGCGCATCCGCAAGCTCCCGCCCGCCGAGATCGAGCGTATTTTGGCGATCCTGAAGGCGGCGCCAGGCACCAGACGGCCGCGCCGGCGACCTGCCGTCGCCCGGCGACCGCGCGCGGTAACGCCCTCTTAAGCATTCCGCGCGAGGCTCGCCCCTGGGGCCATCTCTCGCGAGCCCAGGATGACCGACGACGATCTCAGTCAAGCCGACCTTTCGCAGCTCAGCCTGCGGCAGATGACACCGGCCCAGCGAGCCGAGCTGAAGCGGCGCTACCAGATATTCGTGGCAAATTTCCAGCCCGATTCCGCAGCCAAGCTGCCGGCCGCTGCCGCGCCCAAACCCAAGAAGTGGGTCCCGGGAAAGAAAAAGCCTTAAGGCTTCTCGATCAGCCGCTTCGGCGCGGTGAGGCGATAGCTGCGCTCGACCACCACCTGAACCTCGCGCCATTTGACGCGGCGGTCGAGGTACATGCCGATCCATCCCTTGTGGCCAACATAGGGCGGCACGAAAAAGCGCTGGGGATCGGCACCCACCAGGATCGCCTGGCTGCCCGCCGGCGCCTTGCACCAGATGCCGGGCCGGTCGTCCTCGTCCTCCACATACATCGCGAATATTTTGGCGCGCACGCGAAAGGTCGGGATTTCCCACGTCTCCTGCTCGAGAGCCTCGGGTAACGCGAGGCAGACCGCGCGCAGCCGATCGATCGGACGCCGCCGCCGTTTGCGCACTACAGAATGAACTTCGAGAGATCGGCGTTGCGGGCGAGCGGCGCCACGCGCTCGCGCACATAGGCACGGTCGACCGTAACGGTGGTATCGGGCGGCTGGTCCGAGGCGGTGAAGCTTACCTCCTCCAGCAGCTTCTCCATCACCGTGTGCAGCCGCCGCGCTCCGATGTTCTCGACCGAGCCGTTTATCTCCTCCGCCAAAGTGGCGATCTCGTCCACGGCGTCCTCGGTAAAGATGAGCTTCACGCCCTCGGTCTCGATCAATGCCTTGTATTGCTTGACGAGGCTTGCTTCCGGTTCGACCAGGATGCGGCGGAGATCCTCGCGCGTCAGCGGCTTCAACTCGACCCGGATCGGCAGTCTCCCCTGCAGCTCCGGCAGGAGGTCCGCGGGTTTCGCCACGTGGAAGGCGCCCGAGGCGATAAACAAAACGTGGTCCGTCTTGACGGAGCCGTGCTTGGTCGGAACCGTCGTCCCTTCGATCAGCGGCAGCAGATCGCGCTGCACGCCCTCGCGGCTCACATCGGCGCCGATGCGTTCGCTGCGGGCGCAAATCTTGTCCAGCTCGTCGATGAAGACGATGCCGTTCTGCTCGACGGCGGCGATCGCCTCCTGGACGACCTTCTCCTGGTCCAAAAGCTTGTCGCTCTCTTCCGCCATCAGCACGGTGTGGCTCTCGGAGACCGTCATGCGGCGAGGCTTGGTGCGGCCGCCGCCGAACGCTTTGCCGAGAATGTCACCCAGGTTGATCATGCCCATCTGCGCGCCGGGAACGCCCGGTATCTCGAAGGTCGGCATCGCGCCGCCGGCGCTCTCCTGCACCTGGATTTCGATTTCCTTGGTATCCAACTGGCCCTCGCGCAGCATCTTGCGGAATTTCTGCCGGGTGTCCGCCGATGCGCCCTGCCCCACCAGCGCGTCCAGCACGCGCTCCTCGGCGGCAAGCTCGGCCTTAGACGCCACTTCCTTGCGCAAGCGCTCGCGCGTCATGGTCAGCGAGATTTCCATGAGATCGCGCACGATCTGCTCGACGTCGCGGCCGACGTATCCCACTTCCGTGAACTTCGTCGCCTCGACCTTGATGAAGGGCGCCTGAGCCAACTTCGCGAGTCGGCGTGCAATCTCGGTCTTGCCGATGCCGGTCGGCCCGATCATCAGGATGTTCTTGGGCAGCACCTCCTCGCGAAGGTCCTCGGGAAGCTGCTGGCGGCGCCAACGGTTGCGCAGCGCGATCGCGACCGCGCGCTTGGCGTCGGTTTGGCCGACGATATGCCGGTCCAGCTCGGAGACGATCTCGCGCGGGCTGAAAGCGGCGTTCATCCGGGCCGATCCGCGGTCAGAGGCTGTCGAGGGTGATGTTTTCATTGGTGTAGATACAAAGCTTGGCCGCAATCGCCATCGCCTTGCGCGCGATCGCTTCCGCGTCGAGGCCGGGCTGGTCGATCAGGGCGCGTGCCGCTGCCAGCGCGTAGGCGCCGCCCGATCCGATGCCGATGATGCCGTCCTCGGGTTCGAGCACGTCGCCATTGCCGGAGAGGATCAACGACACGCCCTTGTCGGCGACCGCCATCATCGCTTCGAGGCGGCGCAGATAGCGGTCCGTGCGCCAATCCTTGGTAAGCTCGACGCAGGCGCGCATGAGTTGATTCGGATACTGCTGCAGCTTGCCTTCAAGGCGCTCAAACAATGCCAGCGCGTCAGCCGTCGCACCGGCAAAGCCCGCGAGCACCGTGCCGTCGCCGAGGCGGCGCAGCTTTTTTGCGTTGGATTTGATCACGGTCTGCCCGAACGAGACTTGACCATCGCCCGCAATCACCACTCTGCCGTCCTTGCGCAGGCACAGGATGGTCGTGCCGTGCCAGTTCTGCTCACGCGCCGTTTGCATGACGAAGGTCGCTCCGAGAAACGGTCCAGAGATGTAAGCCCGCACAGACCTTGTATCAAGCGGACCCTCAGCCGCCGCTAAGCGCATCTCCCGCACGCTTATATGGTGAACACTCCAATGTATGCCCGCGTACTCTTGTCAACAATCACGGGTTTCGCCATTATGGCGCGAGCACTCAGCCCGAGAGGTTGCGGCGTAAGTGTGCCCGCGACAGACCACCGGAACCGCGAGGGCAGCGGGTTTAGCCAAGGGGGACCGAAGAGCGATGCGAGCAAGCAAAAGGCGTGCATTGACGGCCGCGCGGTTGCTGGCGGGATGTTCCATGCTCGCACTCCTCGCGGCGGTCGGGCCGGCGGAGGGTGCCGGCCTCAAGGTCACGACGAGCCAGGCGAATGGCGTCCCCATCAGCCCGCCGGGGGTTGGTTACGTACAGGTCTACGGCCCGGTCAACCCCATCACCATTACCGGCAACGTGACGGTCCAGTCGGGCGCGACCGTCGGCGGTGGCGGCAAGGCGGCGCAGGTCTATTCCAGTAACAACGTCACGCTCAATGGCGCGATCGTGAACGCCGGCACGATCGCCAATTCCGTCAGCTCCTTCTCGACAACGGGAATCTTCGTCCACGCCTCGCAACCCGAACGGCGCCACGGGCGCGGGCGGTACCTTTACCGGCAACATCGTCAATTCCGGAACCATTGTCATCACCAGCACCGCCTCTGGAGATGGGGCATTCGCGTTCGCCTCGGACCTGGGCGTGCAGGCCAATGGTGGCGCTGTCGGGCTTGGCGGCAATACCGCGACCGGTGGAACCTTGTTGGGCAACATCGTGAACTCGGGAACGCTGATCGCTGTGGCAAGCGCCAGCGGCAGCGACACCAAAAATATCGCGGGGGCCCAGATCCTCGGCATCAACGTCGATATGTCGGGTGGTTTCACCACCAAGGCGGGCGCGAGCGCCACCGGCGCCGCCGTCATTGGAAACGTCACAAACGCCGGTCTTGTCTCCGTGACCGCCACGGGTCTGACACCCGAGGTTTTCGGCGTTATCGTCGTCGCGCCCGCAGGCAGGGCCGGGGCTACCGGCAGCACCGCGACCGGCGCGACGTTCATGGGCAATATCGTCAATACCGGCACTGTTATCGCGGTCGGATCGCCGACGAGCTCGGTGAGCCAGGTCACGAGCTTCAATCAAACCGCCGGCGGAACTCTGGTGATGCAGGTGACCTCGAACACGGCGGCGCATCCCGTCGTCAATGCCGGCACCGTCACGGTCGGGAGCGGCAGCATCTTCGAGGTGGCGGAGCTGGGCAGCGGGTTTGCGCGCAAGCAGACCTATGCCGATGTAGTGGTGTCGGGCGTGCCGTTCGCCAACAATTTCACGGTGACCTCGCTGATCCCGCTGTTCCAGCCCTCGCTGGTGGCGGACCCGACCACGCCCAATGCGCTCGACCTGGTGCTGAATTCGATCTCGCTCTGCGGGCTCTCGGGCCTCACCTTCAACCAGCACTCAGCGGGCTGCCGATTCGATGCGCTGGCGGCGGTGGCGAGCGACCCCGCGAGCCTGGCGTTCCTGGGCGCGGTCGGCAATCAGAGTCTCGGCGCGCTGCCGCCAACCCTGGACAATATCGCGGGCTCGCAAATCCCGCAGACCAACTACCAGGCGCTGCAGGACACGCAGACCGCCCTCGACATCGTGCTGAACCATCTCGCGGGGGGCGGCATCTCGGCGCCGTTCACCGCGAGCCTCTCCCACGACGGCCTGCGCCTGGCGTCGCTCGGGACCTCGGACACGCCGAGCCAGGTGGCGCAGAGCTGGGGCGGCACCGGCAGCGGCCCGCTCGCCTTCTGGTTCACGGGCTACGGCAGCTTCGCCACTGCCGGCAACACCATCGATGCGCTGGGCTTCAGCGGCTCGACCGGCGGCGCCGTGGCGGCGATCGAATACGACGCCGGCAACGGCCTGCTGTTCGGCGGCGCCTTCGACTATGCGCACGGCACGCTCGCCTTCAACGCCAACACCGGTTCCTCCGACATCGATGCTTACCTCTTCATGCCCTATGCGCGCTGGCGCATGGACGATTGGTATGCAAGCGGCGTCGGTGCCATCGGCTGGAACAACTTCACCAGCAACCGCATGATCGCCTTCCCCGGCTTCAGCGCCGACGCCAACGGCACCACCAGCGGTCTCAGCTATGGCGTGCGCGGCGAGGCCGGCTACGACTTCCACTGCGCGCCCGCCTGGGTCGTGACCCCCGTGGCGCGGGTGAGCTACGCCGGCCTCAACACCGACAGCTTCATCGAGAGCGGCGGCCCCGCGGCACTCGCCGTCAACGCCCAGACTTCCGAGAGCCTCACCAGCGCCATCGGCGGCCGCGTCACCACCAAGCTCGACTTCGGCGGCATCGGCATCCTGACCCCCGAGGCGCATGCCTTCTGGCAGCACGAGTTCCTGAACGCCCAGACCCAGGTCACCGCCGCGTTCGTGGGCGCCCCCTTGGGCCAGTTTGTCACCATCAGCTCCAACTTCGGGCGCGACAGCGGCCTCGTCGGTTTCGCCCTTTCCAGCGATCCCAACGCCGATATCCGCCTCTCCCTCAGCTACGATGCTCAGTTCAACGGCAGCTTCACCAGCCAGACCGTTTCCGCCGGGTTCCACGCCCGGTTCTGAGCACCGCCGGAAGACCGGCGGCGCGCGCCTGGAACAAGGCGGCGGTTCTTGCTAAAAGACCGCCGCCGGCCCTCCGTTGGGTCCGCCAGGAGCGAGCACGCCCGTGATCACCGCCCCGCTGCGCCAAGCGAGTGTAGAGCGCAACACCAAGGAGACGCGCATCCGTGGCAGCGTGCTGCTGGACGGCACGGGCCGCTACGACGTCTCGACCGGCATCGGATTCCTCGATCACATGCTGGAACAGCTCTCGCGCCATAGCCTGATTGACATCACGCTGCGCGCCGAGGGCGATTTGCACATCGATTACCACCACACCACCGAGGATACCGGCTATGTGATCGGCGAGGCGATCAGCAAGGCGCTGGGCGACCGACGCGGCATCAATCGCTATGGCCATGCGCTCATCCCCATGGACGAGACCTTGACGCGCGTGTCGCTCGACGCCTCGAACCGTCCTTACCTCATCTGGAAGGTCGTGTTCACCAAACCAAAGCTCGGCGAGATGGACACGGAATTGTTCAAGGAGTGGTTCCAGGCCTTCGCTCAGTCGGCGGGAATTACGCTCCACGTGGAGAACCTATACGGCGACAACAACCATCACATCGTCGAATCCTGCTACAAGGGGCTCGCGCGGGCGCTCAAGGATGCGCTCGCGATCGATCCCCGCCAGGCCGAGCTTGTGCCCTCCACCAAGGGCACGCTGGGTCGGTCGGCCTGAGGTGAATGCTATGGGCGACGATCATGACCATTGCGATTATCGACTATGGCTCGGGCAACCTCCGATCCGCCGCCAAGGCTTTCGAGCGCGCGGCCGCTGAATCGCGTCATGCCGTGCGGGTGCTGGTGACCGCCGACCCCGATCTCGTACGCACGGCCGATCGCGTGGTGCTGCCGGGAGTAGGGGCATTCGCGGATTGCCGGCGCGGCCTCTCGGCGGTCACGGGCATGGAGCAGGCGCTCAGCGAGGCCGTGATCGCGCGCGGTCGACCTTTCCTCGGCATTTGCGTCGGCATGCAATTGATGGCGTCGCGTGGCCGCGAATTCGAGACGGTGACGGGACTCGATTGGATCTCCGGCGAGGTCGTGGCGATCGAACCCCGGGATCCCCGGCTCAAGGTTCCGCACATGGGCTGGAATGAGCTGGAGCCCTTGGTGCCGCACCCCCTGCTCAAGGGCATCGCGCGCGGCGACCATGCCTACTTCGTTCATTCATACGAGTTGCGGCCATCGGCGCCGAAACACGTGCTGGCGCACGCCGAGTATGGCGGCCCGATCGTCGCGATGGTCGGGCGCGACAATCTCGTCGGCACCCAGTTCCATCCCGAAAAGAGTCAGCGCACCGGACTGCGCCTCATCGCGAATTTCCTGGAGTGGCGGCCATGAGCGAGGAGCGCCGGCCCGCGACCGCGGTCGAGCTGCTGACCGCATTCAAATCAACCGACCTCGGCGACCTCTGTGACGCCGCGGAGGCCGCGATCGCCGATGGCGGGGGCTTCGGCTGGGTCAAGAAGCCGCCGCGCCACATCATGGAGGCCTATTGGAAGGGCCTGCTGCTGGTGCCGGATCGTCATCTGTTCGCGGCGCGCCTCGATGGCACCATCGCGGGATCGGCGGTGCTGACGCGACCACCGCGCAACAATGAAGCGCAGGCCTTCAGCGCCAATCTCACGGGAACCTTCATCGCTCCGTGGGCGCGCGGTCATGGGTTGAGTCGGCAGCTCATTGAGCGGGTCGAGGAGCACGCCCGAGCGCTCGGGATCGAAGTGCTGAACCTGGACGTGCGAGAGACTCAGAGAGCGGCAATCCAGGTCTTCGAGGCGCTGGGTTATCGACACTGGGGCACGCACCCCGCCTACGCCAGGGTCGGTGGCGCGCTGGTGCGCGGCTATTTCTATTGGAAGCCGCTGGTGGCGGGATTCGAAGCATGATGCTTTACCCCGCGATCGACCTGAAGGGCGGGCAGTGTGTGCGCCTCGTTCAGGGCGACATGACACGCGCCACCGTCTTCAACGCCGATCCGGCGGCGCAAGCGAATGAATTCGCGCGCGCGGGCTTTCAAGCGCTTCACGTGGTCGACCTCGATGGCGCAGTCGCGGGAGTGGCCGTCAACGTTGCCGCCGTGCGCCAAATCCTCTCCGCGGTCCGCGTGCCGGTGCAGCTCGGGGGCGGAATCCGCGACCAGGCCGGCATCGATCGTTGGCTCGAGGCCGGCGTGAGCCGGGTCATCCTCGGCACGGTCGCGCTCAGGCAGCCCGATCTCGTGCGCGCGGCGGCGCGGGCGCATCCCGGCCGGCTCGCCGTCGGAATCGACGCCCGCGGCGGCCGGGTTGCGGTCGAGGGTTGGACCGAGACATCGATGGTGACGGCGCGCGATCTGGCGCTCCGCTTCGAGGATGCCGGCGTCGCCGCGATCATCTACACCGACATCGAGCGCGACGGCGCGCTCGGCGGCGTCAATGTCGAGGCGACGGCGGCGCTCGCGCGCGCCCTCAGAACGCCGGTGATCGCCTCGGGCGGCGTCGCCTCGATCGAGGACATCCGTGCGTTGAAGCGCCACGAGCGGGCCGGCATCGCCGGCGTCATCTGCGGGCGCGCTCTCTATGACGGCCGGATCGATGTCCGCGCCGCCTTGGCGCTGGCGGCGGAGGCACCGTCATGCTGAAGGTGCGGGTCATTCCCTGCCTCGACGTCAGGGATGGCCGCGTCGTCAAGGGCGTCAACTTCGTTGATCTGGTCGATGCCGGCGATCCCGTGCAGCAGGCCAAGTTCTACGATGCCGAGGGCGCGGACGAGCTGTGCTTCCTCGACATCACCGCCTCGGCCGAGGACCGCTCGACCCTCTATGACGTGGTGCGGCGAACGGCCGAGCAATGCTTCATGCCGCTCACCGTCGGCGGCGGCGTGCGCGAAGTCGAGGATATCCGCCGACTGCTGCTCGCCGGCGCCGACAAGGCCTCCATCAACACCGCCGCTGTGGCACGCCCGGAATTCGTGCACGAGGCCGCGCAGAAATTCGGCGCGCAGTGCGTCGTCGTGGCGATCGACGCCAAAGCGACCGCGCCCGGCCGCTGGGAAGTCTTTACCCATGGCGGCCGGCGCGCGACCGGTCTCGACGCGATCGACTGGGCGCGGCGCATGACCGCGCTTGGCGCCGGCGAGATTTTGCTGACCTCGATGGATCGCGACGGCACCAAACGCGGCTTCGACATCGCCTTGACCCGCGCGGTCGCCGACGCCGTCTCCGTGCCAGTGGTCGCCTCGGGCGGCGTCGGCACGCTCGATCATCTGGTTGAGGGCATCCGCGACGGCCATGCGAGCGCGGTACTCGCGGCATCCATCTTCCACTTCGGAACCTATCGCATCGGCGCCGCCAAAGCCGCGCTGAGCGCGGCCGGCATTCCGGTCAGGGAGTGACGCGCCCGCTCCCGTGACAGGGGCGCCGCAATCTGCTACCGGGAGACCCGATCCCCATTGAGAGGCGCAGATGGCTGCTCCCGACGCCACGGTGCTCGAACGGCTCTTTCGCATCCTCGAATCGCGCGGGATGGCCGACCCCGCGAGTTCCTATACGGCGCAACTCCTGCAGAGCGGTGCCGAGCGCGTTGCGCAGAAGCTCGGCGAAGAGGCGCTGGAAACCGCGCTCGCAGGCGCGGCGGGCCGGCGCGAGAGCGTGATCGGCGAGAGCGCCGATCTGCTCTACCACCTGCTGGTCCTCTGGGTCTCGAGCGGAGTGAAGCCGGCCGAGGTCTGGGCCGAGCTGGAGCGGCGAGAGGGCACATCGGGGATCGTGGAGAAGGAGCGGCGCATTATCGGCGGAGGAAAAGGCGGCGAATCATGACGTACGATCCCAGCAACATCTTTGCGCGTATCCTGCGCGGCGAAATCCCCTGCAACAAAGTTTATGAGGACGAGCACGTTCTTGCCTTCCACGACATCCGCCCGCAGACGCCCACGCATGTGTTGGTGATCCCGAAAGGCGCCTATCGATCGCTCGACGATTTCGCCGCCAAGGCCTCGGACGCGGAGCTGGCAGCGGTGCTGAGGGCCACCGCGGCGATCGCGCGGCAACTAGGGATCGTCGAGGGCGGCTATCGAATACTCGCCAATCACGGACGGGACGCGCATCAGGAAGTTCCCCATTTCCACATCCATCTCTTTGGCGGCCGCGATCTCGGCCGGATGATTTCGCCCGCGCCATCTCGTCCATAAGGGGTGGAATTTCGCCGTTACGGTTACCGCTTGTTAACCCGACGCGCCCTACCATCCGATAATCGTGCTCCCCGCGAGAAGGAGGACGAGGCGCGTCAACGCGCCCCCGCGTGAGGGCAATGCGAGCGAAAAGCGAGCCGATCCAGGACACTCCTCCGACGCCGGATGCGCGCGCGGTCGTGCGCGCGGGCTCCAATTCGCACGCCCAATCGGTCGCCGTGACGCTGTTCGATTCGGCGGGCTTCATTTTGCAGCAGAACGATGCGGCTCGCGCGGTATTCGCCGGGCCCGCATCCGGCACCAACGCCTTCATCGCCCACCTCGTGCATAAGGACCAGGCGGCGCAAATTTGGCGTCAGCTTCTCTCGGGCATTCCCCATTCCGTCGAGGCGCTGGTCCATACCGCCGGCGGGTTGCGCCGCCATCACCTCGACGTTTCGAGCACCGGTACTGCGGTTATCCTCGCCGAATACGCGGTCGATCAGGGTGTCTCGGCGGCACTTGCCACCGAGGGCCACGAGCGGCGCTTTCGCGATTTTGCGCAGGCGGCCTCGGACTGGTTCTGGGAAACCGACAGCGAGTTCCGCTTTACCTATATGTCCGACAATATCTATGCGGCGAGCGCGGCGCTCAGCCGGGAATTCGTCGGCAAGCGCCTGACCGACTTGCGTGCCGGCAATCTCGATCGAGTCGATTGGGCGCCGCTCTTGGACGTCGTTGCGCAGCGCAAACCGTTCCGCGACTTCCGCTTCCAGCGCCGTACCGACAACGGCAGCTTGCGCCATCTCACCGTGAGCGGCGTTCCGACCTACGATGCAGAGGGGGCCTTCCTCGGCTACCGCGGCATCGGCCGAGATATCACCCAGGCGGTTGCCGCGGAGGCGCGCGCTTCGGCCGCCCAGAGACGGCTCGGCGATGCGCTCGAGAGCATCCCGGATGCGCTGCTGCTGATCGACGCAGAAGACCGAATCGTGCTGTGCAACAGCCGCTATCGCGCCTTGCATCACGAGATCGAGGACATGCTCATGCCGGGCGTGGCGTTCAGCGACGTGGTCGCCGCCTTCAGCGTCCGCCTCCATCCCAACGACCCCGCAGCCGCCGAAGCGTGGCGGCGGCAGCGAATACGTCGTCACGGCCTGTTCGACTCCTGGATCATTCGGCGTCCCCACAATGGCCGCTGGTATCACATCAGCGAGCGACCGACCGCCGAGGGCGGAACGGTGCTGATGCAGATCGACATCACGGACTTGAAGCGGCGCGAGCAGGAGTTCGCCGAGAAGACGCAGCTCTTGCAGGCGACGCTCGACAACATGCAGCAGGGCTTGCTGGTGCTCGACGCCGATCTGTGCGTGAAGGCATGGAACTACCGCCTGCTGCAATTGCTCGATGTCGAGCCGGACGTCGTCGAGACCGGAAAGCCCGTCATCGAGCTGTTCCGCGCCATCGGCAACCGCGGCGAATACGGTGCGGGCGATATCGAGACCCTGATCCGTGGCCGCATGGAGCAATTGCGCAAGCTCGACCCGCCGATCCGGGAGCGGCGACGCCCCGACGGCACGGTCATGGAACAGCGTCGCGTGCGGATGCCGGACGGCGGCATTCTCATCACCTACAACGACATCACCGAGACCAGGCGCGTCGAGCGCGACCTGCGCCGCGCGAAGGACGAGGCCGAGCTTGCGAGCCGCAGCAAGACCGAATTCCTGGCTAATATGAGCCACGAATTCCGCACGCCGCTCAACGCCATCATCGGCTTTTCCGACGTGCTCGTGGGCCAGCTCTTCGGCACGCTCGGCGATGCGCGGTACGCCGACTACGCGCGCGATATTCGCGACAGTGGTCTGCACCTTCTCAATCTCATCAACGACGTGCTCGACGTCGCGAAAATCGAGTTCGGCAAGGTCGAGATCACCGACGAGACCGTGGATTTCGGCGCGGTGGTCGATAGCTGTGTCAGGCTGATGCGCGAGCGCGCGGAGACCGCCGGTGTCAAGCTGCGCGTGGAGTTGGCCCCCGAGCTTCCGGCATTGCGCGGCGACAGCCGCCGGCTGAAGCAAATTCTCATCAACCTCCTCTCCAATTCGGTGAAGTTCACGCCCGGCGGCGGCTCCATCACGATTTCGGCCACGGCCGATCCGCGGGGTTTCCGCGTTTGCGTCAGCGACACCGGAATTGGCATTGCTCCCGAGGATCTGGAAACCGCGTTGAGCCCCTTCGGCCAAATTGACAGCCGGCTTGCACGCAAGTACCAGGGCACCGGCCTCGGTCTGCCGCTCACCAAGGCGATGACCGAGTTGCACGGTGGAACGCTCGAGCTGCGCAGTAGCCCCGGTCAGGGGACGGCGGCAACCGTGTTCCTGCCGGCAACGCGCATCTTGGGTCCCGGCGAGATTTCCTAGCCTACTTCTAGGTTACCTTACTTGCACTGGTTGCACGACCTGTGCTTTGGGATTAAACACCGGCGCTCTTCCCCGTGTTCCTCCGTAGGGACAGGCATGACACAGACCGCGGTCGAGAAGTCGCCGGCCTTGAGAAAGGCCCGGAACAGCCTCGTCCTGGGGGCGCTCGGGGTCGTCTATGGCGACATCGGGACCTCGCCGCTTTACACGGTAAAGCAGTGCTTCAACGTCGAGGGTTCCGTGACCCCCGACGGCGTCTTGGGCGTGCTGTCTCTGATCGCCTGGTCGCTGACCGTGGTGGTGACGATCAAATACGTGATCGTCATCATGCGCGCCGACAATCGCGGCGAAGGCGGGATTCTAGCCTTGACGGCGCTCGCACTGCGCAGCGCGAGCCGGCGCGGGCGGCGCCATCGGCTGATCCTGATGGCGGGGCTCATAGGAGCGGCGCTGTTCTACGGCGACGGGGTCATTACGCCGGCGATCTCGGTGCTGAGTGCATTCGAGGGTTTAAAGATCGCGACGCCATTGTTTGACCCGTATGTCATACCGCTGACCTTGGTGGTGCTCATCGGCCTATTCGTGCTGCAGCAGCGCGGCACGGCCCTGGTGGGGGGATTCTTCGGCCCGGTGATGGTGCTGTGGTTTTCGGTAATCGGCCTCCTCGGCGCCGTGGAGATCCTGGAGCAGCCGCGCATTCTCTGGGCGCTCAATCCGCTTTATGGCCTCGACCTTTTGGCCCGCGATCCCGCGCATGGCTTTATCCTGATGGGCGCGGTGGTACTGGCGGTCACAGGCGCAGAGGCGCTCTATGCCGACATGGGGCACTTCGGCAACCATCCGATCCGAGTGGCCTGGCTCGACCTGGTGTTCCCCGCGCTCATCCTCAACTATTTCGGCCAAGGCGCGCTGGTGCTGCGCAGTCCTGAAGCGCTCGACAACCCGTTCTTTCGCCTGGTCCCGCATTGGGGCCTCTATCCCATGGTCGTGCTCGCCTCGGCGGCGACGGTGATCGCGTCGCAGGCCGTGATATCCGGGGCTTTCTCGATGACGCAGCAGGCCGTGCAATTGGGGTATTTGCCGCGCCTCCAGATCCGCCATACCTCCGAGCAGGAGCGCGGCCAGATCTACGTGCCGGTGATCAACCTGTTCCTGTTGGTGGCGGTGGTGGCGCTGGTGCTGGGCTTCAAATCCTCGGACAACCTCGGTGCCGCCTATGGCATCGCGGTGACCGGGACGATGACGCTCACGACCCTGCTGGCGTTCATCTATATGGCGGGGGTCAGAAAGTGGAATCTGGTGCTCGCGGCGTTGCTGTTCGGGGCCTTCCTCATCGTGGACGTGACTTTCTTCGGCTCGAACCTTCTCAAGATCGAGGAGGGAGGTTGGTTTCCGCTGGCGGTCGCGGCACTGGTCTACCTTACGATGTCCACGTGGATGCGCGGCCGCGCATTGGTGACGGCGGAGCGCCAGCGCGACGCGTTCCCGCTCGCCGACTTCCTCGACACCTTGCGGCCCGGGCATCCCGCGCGCGTGCCGGGCACCGGCGTGTTCATGACCGGCAACGTCGAGCGTGTGCCGGCGGCGTTGCTGCACAACCTGAAGCACAACAAGGTGCTGCACGAGCGGGTCGTGCTGATGAATGTGACGACATTGGACATCCCGCACGTCGCCGACGAGCAGCGCTTCACGATCCACCACCTCACACACGGTTTTCATACCGTCGTGGTCCACTACGGCTTCGCCGACAATCCCAATATTCCCCGTGCGCTGGCGCAGCTCCGCCTCATGCAGTTCCGCTTCAATCTGATGGAAACCTCGTTTTTCCTCGGCCGAGAGAAAATCGTCGCCGGCACCGAACCTCGGCTGCCGCGCTGGAGGCGCATCCTGTTCTCGTTCATGACCTCCAACATGCTGAACGCCACGGAATTCTTCCGCATCCCTTCAAATCGCGTCGTGGAGCTGGGCGGCCAGATCGAGATCTGAGCATCGCAATCCCATGATGATCGACCCGGGCTTGGTCGCACTCAAGATCCTGCTCACCATGATCGTGGTGCTGACGGCTGCCTTCACGGCGGAGCGCGCGGGGCCGTTCTTCGGGGCGCTGATCGCCTGTCTCCCGGTCTCGGCCGGGCCGAGCTATCTGCTGCTTTCGCTCCAGGAGACCCCTAGCTTCATCGCGGCAAGCGCGCTCGGCAGTGCGGCGGCGAGCGCCGCGGGCGCGGTATTCCTGGGCGCCTATGTCTTGCTCGCGCCGCGCCACGGCGTGCTCGCGAGTTGGGGACCGGCGCTTCTGCTGTGGTTGGCGGGTGCCGCCCTGATCCGGCTCTTGCCTTCGACGGTCGTGATCGCGGTGGTGCTGAATGCGGCAGGCTACGGAGGCGCCATCTGGCTCACGGGTCGTATCGACCTCGGCCTTCCCGCGCGCCGTTCGGAGCGCCGCTGGTACGAATTGCCGTTGACCGCGCTGATGGTGGGCTTGCTGGTCGTCACGGTGGTGGGGTTGAGCCCGCTGCTCGGGCCCTCGCTCACCGGCATTGCCGCACTGTTTCCGGTGACCTTCAGCAGCTTGATCCTGGCGCTGCATCCGCGCCTCGGCGGCAGGGTCGCGGCAGCTACGATGGCGGGGGCGCTTCGGGCCATGCCGGGTTTTTCGTTGGGATGCCTGGTGCTGCATCTGACCGCCGTGCCGCTCGGCAGCCCATTCGGCATGCTGGCGGCGCTTGCAGCGATGCTGCTGTGGTCCGCGACCCTAGTGCTCTGGCGGATGCGCCACGCCGCAAGTGCGCACAAGAGCGCCTAGCGTTTTTTGCGGCATTAGGTAGAGATCAAAGACAAAACGGATTCCAGCGCTCTCCAAAGCATCTCGCAAAGCTCTGCGTTTGTTTGCAATCGGCTTCCTTCAACCTTTCTCAATATCCCGAACCACACTCAGCGACACCCTCGCGCGCTTCGCGAGGTCCCCCTGTGACCAGCCGAGCCATCCAGGCGCGGCGCGGCTCTGCTGCGGAAATAACATGCACGCATTGTACTTATTCCAATCAAATACAACGATTTCGTTGCGGATATCCCGGTGTCGCGGCACTTCCGCACGTCTCAAGCACTACCGCATGCGCGGAACGCCTAAGACGATGCAGGTGCTGGGGTCGTTTCTGCCGCGCGAGGTCGTAAACTAAGCAGTGGCCAGTTCTCTGGACTCACGACGGAAGCGTCGTTGCGTAGTTTTTACTGCGCCATCGTCCATACGCGGAGCGAGTCGATAGATACAAACCTGAGGCCGATTGCTCCGCTTCGGGTCTGAGGCATAGCGCGCGGTCTGGAATCTGGAACGGAGCTTCTCAATTAGCTGATCATCCGGTGACGCGATATAGAACATAAAATCTATAGTCTCATGTTCTGAAAGTTTTTTGGTCAGCGCCTCATTGAGGCGTAGGTAAATTTCCCTCCCTCCGATGCGTCCGAGTAGCGACGTAACAAGGAAATAGCGCCACGTATCGTCCTTCCGGTCATATAACCAAAGTGCCCCCTCTGCAGCCATACCGACAGAATCGGTGGCCAGAAGTACGGCACGACCAAAGGCTATTTGATCTCGGCGTAGCGCTTTAACAGCCATGGAACGACCCCCTCATCATCGATTGCGCGTGCTGCTTTGGCGATGGCATGCGTTTCCCTGTCTGTCGGGAGAACGGGCGAATAGCGATATTGCTTAAGCGCGGCATTTACGAGCGTCTGCCATGAAGCCCATCGAACGGTATTCCCTTGCATGTGTATTCGTAGCTCAGTTCTGTCCAACATCCCTTCGTAGTTATGTCCGTAGAGGAATTTGAACCGTCGTTCGCGCTTGGGCCAAGCCGGCCACTTTTCTCGTTTCCAAATGATCGCCTTAAGTGCCGCTTCTGTGGCCTTGAGTGCATGGTCAACCTTCACATCATTGGTCATGCCAGCATGAAAAGCGCGCTTCAGATTGTCCAATTCCCGTCTTGCAATGACCACCAAATCATCGGGAGCCTGAGGCTCCGAATGTGCGGCTGTCGCCACCAAAATCCCCGCCAGCTATCGCGCTCGGAGAATCATTGCACAACCAATTGTAGGTAACAAGGGGGCTCTTTCTAAGAGCAATCAGTCCCCCATAGAATCGTTTTGCGTGCCTAATTTTTATCTAGGTGCGGCTGCTGCAAAATTTGGCCTCGCCGCAGGAAACGCGCTACGTATTCATCGCCTCGAAGAAGTCCGCGTTGCTCTTGGACTGCTTCAGCTTGTCGATCAGGAATTCGAGGCCGTCCACCGGCCCCATGGGCATCAGCACACGGCGCAACACCCACATCTTCGAGAGCACCGCTTTGTCCACCAGCAGCTCTTCCTTGCGGGTGCCGGATTTGGTGATGTCGAGCGCCGGGAAGGTGCGCTTGTCCGCGACCTTGCGGTCGAGCACGATCTCCGAGTTGCCGGTGCCCTTGAACTCCTCGAAGATCACCTCGTCCATGCGCGAGCCGGTGTCGATGAGCGCGGTCGCGATGATGGTGAGAGAGCCACCCTCCTCGATATTGCGCGCCGCGCCAAAGAAGCGCTTTGGCCGTTGCAGCGCGTTCGCATCGACGCCGCCGGTCAGCACCTTGCCGGAGGACGGCACAACTGTGTTGTAGGCGCGCGCCAGACGCGTGATCGAGTCCAGCAGGATCACCACGTCGCGCTTGTGCTCGACCAGGCGTTTTGCCTTCTCGATCACCATTTCGGCCACTTGCACATGGCGCACGGCCGGTTCGTCGAAGGTCGAGCTCACGACCTCGCCCTTGACCGACCGCGCCATGTCCGTCACTTCCTCGGGCCGCTCGTCGATCAGCAGCACGATCAGGTAGACCTCGCTGTGATTTTTCGCGATGGCGTGCGCGATGTTCTGCAGCATCACCGTCTTGCCGGTGCGCGGCGGCGACACGATCAGAGCGCGCTGCCCCTTGCCAAGCGGCGTCACAAGATCGATGACCCGAGTGGTAAGGTCCTTCTTTGTGGGATCGTCCAGCTCAAGCTTGATCTTTTCCTCGGGATAAAGCGGCGTCAGGTTGTCGAAGTTGATGCGATGCTTCACCCGGTCGGGATCATCGAAATTGATCTGGTTGACCTTGATAAGCGCGAAATACCGCTCGCCGTCCTTGGGCGCGCGGATCTGACCCTCGACGGTGTCGCCGGTGCGCAGGCCGAACCGGCGCACCTGGCTTGGGCTGACATAAATATCGTCAGGACCGGGGAGGTAATTGGCTTCGGGCGAGCGTAGGAAGCCGAACCCGTCCTGGAGGATTTCCAGCACGCCGTCGCCGTGTATGGCGACGTCGTTTTCCGCGAGCTGCTTTAAAATCGCGAACATCATGTCCTGCTTTCTGAGCGCGGACGCGTTCTCGATTTGCAGCTCCTCGGCAAAGGCCAGGAGGTCGGCGGGGGTTTTGCGCTTGAGTTCTTGAAGATTCATTTGTGGTAATCGTTGGAGAGAAACAAGAGATCAGCAGCGCGCCGCGCGCGCCGCTACCGTCAAGGAGGGATGCCCTTTTCGAACCAGGCGGCCGAGATTGCGGGCTGTGAAGAGATGGTCGAAGAGGGCCTGGAGGACGCACGCGGGGTGCGCTGACAATCAATTAGTCAAAGCCGCCCGATAAGTCAAATCCGATCCGCTGCGGCAATGTTAAAAAGGTTTTACCACCACCAAGACCACGATCGCGATCAAGATCAGCGTCGGTATCTCGTTCATGAAGCGAAAGAAGCGCGGCTGCCGGCGGTTCTCTCCGCGCTCGAAGTCGCGCCGCCAGCGGGCAAGCCTGTGATGGTAATAAACCAGCGCGGCGACTAGAGCGAGCTTGGCGTAAATCCATCCTTGGCCCCAATCCACAACCCCGGGCACCAGCGCGAGGAGAATGCCGAAGAGCAAGGTCACGATCATGGCCGGGTTCATGATCCCGCGCAGCAACCGGCGTTCCATCACTTTGAAGGTCTCGGCCGTCGGCGAACCGGCCGCGGCATCGGCGTGGTAAACGAAGAGCCGCGGCAAATAGAGCAGACCCGCCATCCACGCAACCATGCTGATCACATGCAACGCCTTGATCCACAGATAAAACGCCGCCAGTACGCTCATCCGCATGTACCGGTCGAATAGGGGCAATCCCGATAGTCCGAGGGGCACAATCGCTTGCCATCGGCAGTACCGGTCCCGGGTTCCTGGCCGAGCATTTCACGGACCAGCCGCGCCAGCCCCGCGATGAAAAGCGGTGCGGTCCCCACGGTCGCAAGCCGCCGATAACTCGGCACGCTCACCTCGTCCGCGAGCCGCCGATAGTCGCGGTCGAGTTCCACCAGGGTCTCGGAATGCTCGGAGACGAACGCGATCGGTACCACGATCAGAGGCCGTCTCACGGCGCCGGCGCGCCGGATCTCCGCATCGATGCTCGGTTCTAGCCATTGGAGCGGACCCACTCTGCTCTGATAGCAGATGACGGCTTCGCAGTCGCGACCGAGTGCCGTACGTACGGCATCGACGCTGCGCTGCACCTGCCAAGGATAGGGGTCCCCAGCGTCGACTATTTTCTGCGGTAGTCCATGGGCAGAGAACAACACGCGCGTAGAGGGCGGCATTTCCTCGAGTGCGCGCCGGAGCGGCTCCGCTATAGCGGCAGCAAAACCGGTGTCTGTTGGATAACAGCAGAGAAGGCGGGTCGGCACGGCAAGCCCGACCGCATCCACTGCCTTTTTCCAGGCCCGATATGAGGACCGGGTCGTCGTCGTGGAGAATTGCGGGTAGAGCGGTAAGAGGAGGATGCGCTCCGGCGACCAAGCCTTGACCGCGGCGGCGGTCTCAGCGCTGAAAGGATGCCAATGGCGCATCGCCACGAAGACACGAAAGTCACCGCCCAGCACCTCCTGCAGTGCGGCCGCTTGAGCCTCGGTATTGGCGCGGATCGGTGACGCGCCGCCGATCTGACGGTAGATATCGCGTGCAACCGGTCCACGCCGGTGCGCGATCAGTCTCGCCAATATCCAACGCATTGGAGCCGGCAACCGAACAATGGCTGGATCGTAAAAGAGATTTCTTAGAAATGGCTCGACAGCCTCGAGCCTGTCTGGTCCACCCAGATTGAACAGCACCACCGCTACCCGTGTCATCCCGAGCGCGCGCTCCGACGGACCTCGGTCACTAAGGCCTCCACGTGCTCAGGCGGAGTTTCCGGGAGGATTCCATGGCCGAGATTGAACACCAGCGGCCCTTTTCCCAAGACAGACAAGATCGCACGTGTTGCCTCTTCCATTGCCGCGCCACCCGCGAGCAAGTGCACCGGATCTAAATTCCCCTGAACCGGGCGAAAGACCTGTACATGATCGCGTGCCCACTCCAGCGGCATCGTTGAGTCGAGGCTGATGGCATCGACGCCGGTCGCGCGAAGATACTCTTCTGCCATGAGACCCGCCCCGCGCGGGAAGCCGATTATGGGAATGCCCGGACAGCGCCGGTGCAGTGCCGTCACAATCGCGGACGTGGGATCAATCACCCAGCGCTGGAAAGCCGCCTGCGGCAGCACGCCGGCCCAACTATCAAAGAGCTGTACCACCTCAACCCCTGCCGCGACTTGTGCCGCGAGATAGTCCACTGTGGCCCGTACCAGACGATCGATCAGCACCGAAAAGCCAGAGGGATCGGCATATGCATAGCGCTTGGCAAAAGCAAAATCTCGGCTGCTGCCTCCTTCGATCATGTAGGTTGCAACGGTCCACGGCGATCCCGCAAATCCGATCAGCGCCACGCTTCTATCAAGTGCCGCCTTGATGCAGCGGATGGTCTCAAACACCGGCGCCAACGACTGAACCACATTATCGCTGCGCAATGCTTCGACGGCTCGGTTGTCGCGAACCGGATCGAGTCGCGGACCTTCCCCCGCACTGAAGTCGACGCGCTGTCCCAGCGCATATGGCACAACCAGAATGTCCGAGAACAGAATCGCGGCATCCAGCCCAAAGCGTTGCACCGGCTGCAAAGTCGCCTCTGCCGCAAGCTCTGGGGTCAGACAAAACGTGAGAAAGTTGGGCGCTCTTTCGCGCAGTGCCCGATATTCTGCGAGATAACGTCCCGCCTGACGCATCAGCCAGATCGGTGGTGGCGTCAATGTCTCGCCCGCGAGCGCGCGCAGCAGGGTTTTTTCGCCAGGCATCATAAACCCTGATTAAATAGAATAAAAAGATGAAGTGGTAGTAGCGGCGTGAGTCACGGGGATTATCGAATCGGCGGAAATTGCTAAGATGCGGGTTCAGTTTCGGGAAGGCGAGCGTCGGTCTGTTGAAAGATGTGGTGATCTGGTGATCGCCAGGGGGTTGGTGAGGCCTTAGAAAAGCGGGGAAATCGAGGATAGTTAGGGTTGGCGTGAAATAATCCGCGAGATTCCCATCGGTAGAAAAAGTTATATACGGGAGTATGGATTGGCCGTCACTGGCGAGGGTCGTTGTGAGCTGCTATGAGCTGTGTTGAATGTTGAAGGAAGATGCGAATGTAATAAGGGACTCGTCCACAGGACTGTCTCCATGAGCGTGACCCGTGTCCATCTTCACCTCGTTTCCGATTCTACCGGCGACACCGTTCACTCGGTTGCACGAGCATGCTTGGTGCAATTTGAAGAGGTGGAACCGGTTGAACACATCTGGTCAATGGTGCGAACGGGGACGCAGATGGAGAGGGTCATCGCGGGGGTAGAAGCCAACCCCGGCATCGTGCTCTTTACCCTTGTGGACGAGGAGTTGCGCGGTCTCTTGCAGGAGGGCTGCCGGCGCCTGCAAGTGCCGGTGATTCCGGTGCTTGACCCGGTAATCGCCGTGTTCGCTGGGCAACTCGGGCGTAAGAGCCGCGGCCTTCCGGGTCAACAGCATCTTCTCGATAGCGAATACTTCCAGCGCATCGACGCGATGACCTTCGCGCTGGCTCATGACGATGGCCAATCCGCCTGGGGCCTCGATGATGCGGACGTTGTGCTCGTGGGCGTGTCGCGTACCTCGAAAACGCCGACATGCCTCTACCTGGCCAATCGCGGCGTCAAAGCCGCCAACGTACCGTTGGTGCCGGGTGTCGCACCGCCGCCCGAACTGCTGCGTGCGGAGCATCCGCTCGTCGTGGGATTGACCAACGATCCCGAGCGCCTCATTCAGCTCCGACGCAACCGGCTCTCCATGCTGCAACAGCAGCCCGATCAAGGTACCGACTACACGGATATAGAAGCGGTGCGCGCCGAGGTGAGCTCTGCGCGGCGACTGTTTTCGGAGCATCGTTGGCCGGTGATCGACGTGACACGCCGGTCGATCGAGGAGACCGCGGCGGCAATATTGAAGCTGATGGCGCAACGCCAGGGACGCGAGGACGCCTGATGCTCGCGAGGGAGGCGGTCGTGCTGGCCTCCGCAAGCGTGACTCGACGTCGGATGATGCAAGCAGCGGGGATTGCAGTCACCGTCGATCCGGCAACGATCGACGAGGACGAAATAAAGCGGTCCCTGCGCGCCGCCGGCGGCGATGCAGCGGAGTGCGCGACGGCGTTGGCGGAGACAAAGGCGCTCCGCGTCTCGACGCGGCACAAGAACCTCTTGGTGTTGGGTGCCGATCAAATCCTGGAATGCGACGGTGCGTTCTTCGACAAGGCGAAGGATCGCGCCAGTGCCGCAGCCCAGCTCGCGGCGCTGGCGGGGCGGCGACACCACCTCGTCTCCGCGGCGGCAGTGGCTCGCAACGGCGCGGTGATCTGGCGTCATGTCGATCGCGCCGCGCTATCGATGCGGCCGTTGAGCGAGGGATTCATCAGCCGGTATATCGAGGCCGGCGGCGAGGACCTTCTGCAAGCGGTCGGCGCCTATCACCTGGAGGGATTGGGAGCGCAGTTGTTCGAGCGAACGGAAGGCGATTTCTTCACGATTCTGGGACTTCCGCTGTTACCGCTGCTGGCCTTCTTGCGCGATCAGGGACTGCTGCCGCGATGATCGTGCTGGGGCTCACGGGATCCCTCGGCATGGGCAAAAGCACGGCAGCGGCAATGCTGCGCCGTCTCGGAGTCCCCGTGCATGATGCGGACGCCGCGGTGCATCGTCTGCTGGGTCCGGGAGGCGCCGCCGTCGCCGCGGTGGGGCGCGCATTCCCGGAAGCGCTGGCCAACGGGCGTATCGACCGCGCGGTGCTGGGCCGCAAGGTGTTCGGCGATCCACCGGCGCTCAGGCACCTCGAATCGATTCTGCATCCGCTGGTGCGCGCGGGGGAGACACGTTTCTTGGCGGCGGCAAGGCGCCGGCGGGTCCCGATCGTCGTGCTCGATATCCCCTTGCTGTTCGAGACCAACGGCGAGGAGCGATGCGATGGGGTCGTCGTCGTAAGCGCACCCCCCTGGTTGCAGCAACAACGCGTCATGCGGAGACCGGGGATGACCGAGGCGCGGTTCCGTGCGATCCGCGCGCAGCAGATGCCCGACGCGGAGAAACGCCGCCGCGCCACCTGGGTGGTGCCAACGGGCCTCAGCCACGGCGCTACCTTACGGCGGCTCAAAGCGATCGTGCGGGAGCTTTTGGTCAAACGGCGGGCGCCGCCGCGCAAAACCTGTTAGCGTGCGGGACCCCAAGGACAGCTTTGCTGCCCGCACGAAATTTTCAGCGACAAGGAGGAGGAGATGACGACACAAGCCCCGACATCAGCGGCGCGCGAGCGAGTCCGCGGTACCGTACCGAAGCTGGTCGATCTGAGCGAGAAGGTTCTCTTTGGCGACGTGTGGGAGCGCCCCGGGCTCAAGAAGCGCGATCGGAGCCTTATTACCGTCGCGACCCTGGTGGCGCTGAACCGAACCGAGCAGCTACGCGGGCATTTGGAGCGTGCGCTGGGCAATGGCGTCACCAAAGACGAGATCGCGGAATTGATCACGCATCTCGCCTTTTATTCGGGATGGCCCACGGCGATGTCGGCGGCGCTCGTCGCCAAGGAAGTGTTTGAACAGAAGCAATAAGCGGCCGGCAACCGGACGCGGCTGGTGCGATCCCCCTCCCTGCGGGAGAGGGATCGCGCCAAGCGGCGTCCTAGATCGTGAAAACCGTCGAACCCGTGGTCTTGCGTGACGCCAGATCGGTGTGGGCGCGCGCCGCCTCCTTGAGCGGATAGGTCTGGTTGACGTTGATCTTCACCTTGCCGGATTGCACGACCTCAAAGAGCGCATTCGCCAGAGCCACCATGTCGTCGCGCTTGGCGGCGTAGGTGTTGAGAGTCGGGCGGGTCACGTAAAGCGAACCCTTAGGACCCAGGATACCGAGATCGATCGGGCCGACCGGTCCCGAGGCCTGGCCGAACGAGGCCATCAATCCCAGGGGCGCGAGGCAGTCCAACGATTTCATGAAGGTGTCCTTGCCGATGCTGTCATAGACCACCGGTACCTTCTTGCCGCCGGTGATCTCGTTGACCCGCGCGACGAAGTCTTCGCGCGTGTAGACGATCGGGTGATCGCAGCCGTGATCGCGCGCAAGCTTGGCCTTGGCGTCGCTGCCGACGGTGCCGATGACGGTGGCGCCCAAGGCCTTCGCCCACTGACAGGCGATCTGGCCGACGCCACCCGCCGCAGCGTGGAACAAGATCGTGTCGCCCGCCTTCACCTTGTATGTCCGCAGCAGCAGGTAGGCGCTGGTCATGCCCTTGAGCATCATGGCAGCCGCTTGCTGGTCGCTGATGCCTGCCGGCAGCTTCACCAGGCGGTCGGCCGGTATGAGCCGAGCCTCGGAGTAGGAGCCGGGCGGGCTGCTGCCGTAGGCGACGCGGTCGCCGGGCTTCAGATAGGTGACGTCGGGTCCCACCTCCTCGACCACACCCGCGCCCTCGCCACCGAGACCGCTCGGCAGCTGGCTCGGATAGAGGCCGGAGCGGATGTAAATGTCGACGAAGTTGAGGCCGACGGCGTTGTGGCGCACGCGCGCCTGGCCGGGGCCGGGCTTGCCGAGCTGTACCTCCTCCCAGACGAGGACTTCCGGGCCGCCGGGTTTGTGGAAGCGGATGGCGTGGGTCATGGGTGTCTCCCTTTTGGTGTTGGTGAGGTTATTGCCAGCGTGTGATTGACAATCCGAGGCCGGAACGACCGAATCAAATTACGGAAACTCTAGACGCTGTTCCGGTACAGGATACACCGATCGGCGCAGATCAACACAGATGTACAGGGATAGGCGGGAGCACGGGCGGGGCTTGTTGACTAAGTCTGTTTCCATCTGTGTCTATCGGTGCATCTGTGTTGCGACCGAAAAAGCGAAGGGGGATCGCGGGATATTAGGGAGATGTGGGGATGGAGGCGAAAGTGTGTGTGATCCCCGCGGGCGAGCCTTGTTTTGAAACCGAGGTCTTATCCCCAGATCACCCCATCATCCCCCCAATCTCCTTCAAAGCATTTTCACTAACCCGCAAGATTCGCCTTGAAGAACGCCGCGGTCCGGCTGTTGGCGAGATCGGCGGCGGCCTTGTCGTAGTGTTGCCCGCCGACGCGCGCGAAGGCGTGGTCCATGCCGGCATAATGATGCAAGGTCACCCTGGCATTGCCGGCGAGGGACGCCTTGATCTTCGCCTGCGCCTCCGCCGGGCAGTACTGATCCTTCTCGGCAATGTGCAGCATGAGCGGCTTCTTGATGTTGGCGGCTTCGCCCAGCGCATTCTCGATGCCGACGCCATAATATCCGACGGCGCAGTCTGCGTCGGTACGCGTCGCGGTCAGGTAAGCGAGCTTGCCGCCGAGGCAGAATCCCACGGTGCCGATCTTGCGGCTGCAACGCTTGTCGGCGCGCAAGGTAGCAATGGCGGATTTGAGGTCGTCGACGCCTTTCTCCTCGTTGAAGCCCTTGTATAGCTCGAAAGCGCGCGCCCACTCGGCATCAGTCTTATCGGTGAGCTGAATGCCGGGTTGTTGGCGCCAGAAGAGGTCGGGGCAGAGCGCCACATAACCTTGCGTGGCAAGTCCATCGGCGATCGCGCGCATCACCGCGTTGACACCGAAGATCTCCTGGATCACCACCACGCCCGGTCCCTTGCCGGCACTCGGCAGCGCCACATAGCCCATAAAGCTGCCGCCATCGGCGGCACGGATGGTCACGTCGGTCATCACCGCTCCTCCCATTGTCTTGTGGATGCGGAACCTTACTCGGGGGATGCGGCGCTTGTCACGGGGGGAGCAATTGCTCGCGCAGAAGCGGCGGGTTGCGCTCCGCTTGCCCGCCCTACACGGCAAGAATCCGTAGGGCGGGTGAAACCCGCCATTGCTGATTGCTGCCGCCAGATGTTCGATCGAGCAAGAAATACGAGAAAAACGGAGCGCGGCCCGACCCGATCGGACCGCGCCCTGGATTTCTATTCTGCCGCGACCCGAGCGGGCTGGGCCTTCAACACCTCGGCTGCTTGCTTCGCAACCGATGTGCCTTCGAAGAAGCGCGGGTTTTGCGTGCCCCAAAGCCGGACCGCGTTGGCGAAAGTGAAATCGCGGAAATCATCCTCGGTGATGAAACCATCCTCGACCAGCTCATAGGCCTCCGGTACGGGACTCATCATGTCCGGCACATCGAAGTGACCGATATCCGAGCTGAAGATCGCATTGATCCGCGCGCCGAATGGGTTCGAGCGGCCGAACGCCGTCACGTTCATGCGGTCATCGGCTTCGCAGCCGAAATAGAACGGCTTGGCGTAGAGGTCGATCCAGTCTTCCTTGCGAGTGATCTTGCAGGCCGCGAAATCGTCGAGCTCGGGAACGCCGCCGGTGAGCTTGTCCTCCTCGGGCGTGACCCAGCCGTCATTGCGTTCCAATTGAGCCGCGAAGTCGTCATAGCCGTACTTCTCGACCAGGTTCTTGAGCAGTGGGCGGTCGAGCTTCTTCGGGTCCATATAGGCGATGCCCGCACGCCCGCGCCGCTCCCAATGCTCGATCAGATCGGCGAAAAGCTGGCAGCCCCAGCCGACGCCGCCTTCGAGGAAGGCATAGCGCAGATCAGGGAAACGCCGGGTGACGCCGCCCAAGAACAGGGCTTTGGCGATGGCGTGGCCGGAGGCCGCGAAGTGTCCGATGTGGTTGTACGTGAAATTGCCGGGGAGATTGCGCAGCCCGAATCCGCGGCCGCCCGCATGGAAGGTCGGTGCAATGCCGAGCTCGCGGCATTTCTGCCAGAGCGGGTCGTAGTCGTACTCGCTGTCGATCCCCAACACTTCATAGGTGACGGCGAACTTGCCGAGCGTGGGGTCCAGGTCCTTGGCGATGGACAGCCGCCGCGCCATGGCGCCGCCGAACATCGCGACCTTGGCGCCCAGCTCTTTGGTCACGAACTCCAGCTCGGCGATCGCCTCGTCGGGGGTCCAGGTCGGGATGACCGCGGCCGGGGTCAGCCGATCGCTGAGCTTGGAGAAGAAGTCGGCGGTCACGATGTTGAAGCCGCGGATAACGGCGCGCCGCGTCTCGTCGTCGGGAATGCGGGGGATGCCGAGGCCGGAGGTCGGGTAGATGACGGCGAAGTCGATGCCCAATTCGTCCAGCCGATCGTAGAGCATCCGCGGCATCAGCGCCGTCGCGCGGTCACGGGTGTTGGTGGACTGGCGGGTCCAATAACCCTCCATGGCGATTCCGCGCCGCTTGCGCTCGGCGATGCTGAGGCTGAGGGCATCCGGGACCCGTCGCTGGGTCATAAGGAAACCGTCCGCCGCCTTGTCGCCCACGACCTTGCGCATGCGCTCCGCGAACACCGGGTTGAACTCGACCCAGTGGCCGTCGCCATCCACGATCGGATGTTTGAGGTTGGCGCGGACATCTGCGGGTTTGCGGTGTGCGCTCATCGTTTCCTCCAGGGCTCGCCACACGACGTTTTGCGCCGCGCGAGGTGCCCGAGAGCAGCGCCCCGCGGCCGGCTCTTGATGAAGCTACGGTAGCGCGCTCCGGCGCCGGGTGCAACGTAGCAGTGCTCACACCAAAAGGGCGCCTTCGAGCACCAGCAGCGCCTGCTTGGTCTTGAGCCCGCCCTTGCCGCTGTAGCCGCCCATGCGGCCCTCGGCCGCGAGCACGCGGTGGCACGGGATCAAGATCGGCAGAGGATTGCTGCCGCAGGCGGCGCCGACCGCTTGCGGCTGACCCTGCACCTCCGCCGCAAGATCGCCGTAGCTGCGCCATTGGCCATAGGGAATGCGCGACATGGCGGCCCAGACGCTCCGCTCGAAGGCGGAACCCGCCGGCGCAAACGGCAAATCGAAATCCCGTCGCCGCTTGTCGAAATATTCGCCGAGCTGGCGGACGGCTTCTTGCAGCAAGGGCGTGGGGGTCTCGCTCGCAGCGCGCCCCCAGTGCAGCTCTGTCAGCGCGTCGCTCTCCTCCACGAGCGTCAGCGGACCGAGCGGGCTCTCGATGGTGATGGTGTGTTGTTGAGTCATGAGATGTTCCTTAGATCGTCATCGCGAGGCGAAGCCGAAGCGACCCAGCGGCAAATTTTCAACACGAAGGCGCGCAGAGGACAAAGACGCGCTGCTCTCGACCCTCTTCGCGACCTTCGTCACTTCGCGGTGAATGCCGGATGCCGTCGCTCCGCTCGCGATGACGCGCGTTCGGCGTCACGATCATCGCTCCAACTCCTCGCTCAACGCCGCGGGATCGGCGAGCGGCAGCGAGCAGACCGGACCGCGGCAGACATAAGCGGTGGCGCGCGTCTCGACCTGGTCCTTGCCGGCGGCGGGATGATTCGCAGGCAGAAGCGCGCCCGGTTCGACGACAGCGAGCACACGCGTCGGCAACGAAATGCCGTGTACGGCGGCGATCAGAGCGTCGGTGTCGCTTTCGCCGCGCCGGCCACGAATCACGATCTGCGTGGCGCGCATCAGCATCTCGTTCCCGTTGATGAGCGATCCAAAGGGGAAGAAATTCTTCGGCACATCGCCGGCGAAGGCTTTGACGGTGGCTTCGGCGCGCATGCGATAGCGAGTCTCGCCCGTGAGAAAATAGAGGCGCGCCAGAACCTCGACCATGGTTCCGTTTCCGGCGGGGGTCGCGGAATCCTGCACCATCTTAGGCCGCGTCAGCAGCCCCTCGACATCGTCGGCAGCCACGAAATATCCGCCGGTCATATCGCCATAATGCTGCTCGACCACTTCGGCCCATTCGATCGCCCGTGTGCGATAATGCGGGTTCCCCGTGGCTTCCTCCAGCAGCAGCGCCGCGCGCGCGAGGTTCGCGTAGTCCTCGAGGGTCGCGGGATGCCGCGCCGCGCCCGCGCGATAGCTGTGGCGGAGCCGCCCGTCGTTCGCGCTCATCGCACGTTCGACAAACGCAAACGCTTGCTCCGCGAGCGCCAACCAATCCGCGCGCTGGAACGCCGGCGCGGCGTAGGCGAGCGCGGCGATCAGCAGCCCGTTCCAATCGGCCAGCACTTTGTCGTCGAGGCCCGGACGCACGCGCGCGGCGCGCGCCTTGAGCAGCACCGCGCGATCCTCCGCGAGCTCGGCCTCCGTCGCGGGGTCGAGCAGCGTTAGACGGTCGAGGCGATTGAGGATGTTGTGCCCTTCCCAATTGCCGGCGGGCGTGACGTCGTAGATCTCCTTGAAGCGCTGCCCGCGCGCCGCCAACAATCGGTCGATCTCCTCGGCGCTCCAGACATAGAATTTGCCTTCCTCGTGATCGCTGTCGGCATCGAGGCTCGAGGCGAATCCGCCTTCTTGCTGACGCATCTCGCGCGCGAGCCAGTCGATGGTCTCGGCGACACGCTGGGCATAGAGCGGGCTTCGCGTTTCCTGCCACGCATGCGTCATCAGCTCGATGAGCTGTGCGTTGTCGTAGAGCATCTTCTCGAAGTGCGGTACCAGCCAGCGCTGGTCCACGGCATAGCGGGCGAAGCCGCCGCCCACATGGTCGTAGATGCCGCCCTGAGCGATGTGATCGAGGGTCAGCGCGACCGCGTTCCGCATGGCCTCGGTGCCAGTGCGGAGGTATCCGCGCCAGAGCACACCGAGCGTGCTCGCCTGCGGAAACTTGGGTGCATCGCCGATGCCACCGTGGGTCCAGTCGATCTCGCGGGTCAAGCGCTCGGCGATGCGATCGGTCAGCTCGATGCTGATGCCGTCGCCTTGTGTCGGCCGGGTGAGTTGCTGCAGCGCCTCCTTGAGGGCCGCCACGTTCTTGGCGATCCCGGCGGCGTCGGTGGCGTAGGCCTTCGCGATCCCCGCGAGAACCTGGGTGAAGCTCGGGCGACCCCAGCGCGGCTCGGGCGGAAAATAGGTTCCACCCCAGAACGGCTCCCGCGCGGGGGTCAGGAACATGGTGAGCGGCCAACCACCATGCTCGCCGAGCAGCGCGAGCGCGTGCTGATAGATGGTATCCACGTCCGGCCGCTCTTCGCGGTCGACCTTGATATTGATGAAGCTCTCGTTCATCAGCGCCGCGACGCGCGGGTCTTCAAAGCTCTCATGAGCCATCACGTGGCACCAGTGGCAGGCGGCGTAGCCGACGGAGAGCAGGATCGGCTTGTTCTCGTGCTCGGCTGCCGCGAAAGCCTCGGGCCCCCAGGGCTGCCAGTGGACGGGGTTATCCTTATGCTGAAGCAGATAAGGGCTGGTCTCGGCGGCGAGGGAATTCTGGCGCGGCATGGGGCCTCGCGATTGATCGGGAATCGGCGGAAATAGGCGGCAGCGCCGCCGCTCCTTATACTGGGGCCGGCCACCCCAGGCCTCAACCCGTTTTCCTGCGGGCATTTCATGTCGGGATCGAGGGATACCATCTTCGCCTGCGCCACAGCCGCTGGGCGCGCGGCAATCGCCGTAGTGCGATTGTCAGGAACAGAGGCGATACCCGCGCTTCGGACACTCTCTGGGAGGGTGCCGATTGCGCGCCGCTTGGCGCGAGCCGACCTTCGTGCCCCCGGTAGAGCGGAGTTATTGGACTCGGCGCTCGTGGTTCAATTCCCAGCACCAAACAGCTACACCGGGGAGGACATGGTCGAGGTTCATTTACACGGGGGACGTGCGGTCCTCATGGGTCTGCTCCAGGCACTCGCGGGGATTCCGGGCCTGCGCCCGGCTGAGCCCGGCGAATTCACCCGCCGCGCCTTCGAGAACGGCAAACTGGATCTGACCGAAGCCGAGGCAGTCGCTGATTTGGTCAATGCCGACACTGCAGCACAGCAGCGCCAAGCGCTGCGACAACTCTCGGGGGAGCTGGGACGGCTTTACGAGAATTGGCGCCTGCGATTGCTTCGCACTCTCGCCCACCTTGAGGCATTCATCGATTTCCCCGACGAGGAGCTTCCGACGAACCTGGTTTCAGAGCTTTCGACGACGATCACTGCCCTGATCGGTGAAATCGATGGCCATCTCGCCGACAACCGCGGCGGCGAGCGCCTGCGTGATGGCATCGCGATCGCGATACTGGGACCGCCCAATGCCGGCAAGTCGAGCTTGTTGAATGCGCTCGCCCGGCGCGACGTGGCGATCACCGCGGAAACGGCGGGCACAACCCGCGATGTCATCGAGGTACACCTGGATTTAGGCGGGTATCCTGTGCTGCTCGCCGATACCGCGGGATTGCGTGGCGCCGCAGATCAGGTCGAGGTCGAGGGCGTGCGCCGGGCCGTGGCGCGCGCCCAGACAGCAGACCTTAAGCTGCTGGTGCTGGACGCCAGCAATCCCTTGACGGAGTACTCGCTCGTCGGTGGCTTCGTCGATGCCGATACGATTGTCATTGCCAACAAGATGGATATTGCCGGCGCGCATGCGGATTGGGCCGACAGATTAGGTGGGACCGGGGCGGCGCTTCGGCTTTCCGTAAGAACCGGCGAAGGGATGAGTGAGCTGCTGGGGCGGCTCACAACTGAGATTGCCGCCCGGATGCCTTCGGCCGGGGCTGCGCCGGTGATTACGCGGGCCCGCCACCGCGCCGCGCTCGAGGAATGCGTGACGGCGCTCCGCCGCTATGAGAATGGGAAGCTTCCTGAGCTGGCCGCCGAGGATTTAAGGGTCGCTGCGCGCGCCCTTGGTCGAATCACCGGTCGAGTGGACGTGGAGGACATCCTGGACGTCATCTTCCGCGATTTCTGCATCGGGAAGTGAGGGTGTTTCACGTGAAACACAGCGACTTCCGGCTCGATTCGTGCCATAAGCACCGCCATGCAAGGCTATGATGTTATTGTCGTCGGGGGCGGTCACGCCGGCTGCGAGGCGGCGGCGGCTGCCGCGCGGCTGGGCGCGCGCACCCTATTGCTGACCCATCGGCGCGATACGATCGGAGAGATGTCCTGCAACCCCGCGATCGGCGGGTTGGCCAAGGGTCATCTGGTCCGTGAGATCGACGCGCTCGATGGCGTTATGGGTCGGGCGATCGATCGCGCGGGTATCCAATTCCGTATGCTGAACCGCAGCAAGGGCCCGGCAGTCTGGGGGCCGCGGGCCCAGGCAGATCGCAAGCTCTACCGCCAGGCCATGCAGGCGATTTTGGCGGAGATTGCTGGCCTGGAGGTTCGCGAAGGGGCGGCCGAGGACGTCGTTATTGATCGATCCGGCGCCGTGGCTGGGGTGGTCACCGCAGAGGGTGAGCTCATTCCAACGGGACGGGTGGTATTGACCACGGGCACCTTCCTGCGTGGCCTCATTCACATCGGTGAAGAAAAGATCCCGGCGGGGCGGGTGGGTGAGCCACCCTCCACCGGCCTTTCCGCAACCCTGGCGCGCGCGGGCTTTGTCCTGGGGCGGCTCAAGACCGGGACGCCGCCGCGTCTCGACGGTCACACAATTGATTGGAGGGGCTTGGCGGTGCAGGCCGGCGACGATCCGCCGCGCCCCTTTTCGTTCCTGACAGCTTCCATCGAGACGCCGCAGGTCCCCTGCCACATCACTACCACCACCCCTGCGACGCACGCGATCATCCGCGATAACCTGCATCGGGCACCCCTCTATTCCGGGCAAATCGAGGGGGTGGGCCCGCGCTATTGTCCCTCGATTGAGGATAAGGTGGTGCGGTTCGCCGATCGCGAGCGGCACCAGGTTTTCCTGGAGCCGGAGGGTCTCGACGACACGACCATTTACCCGAACGGGATTTCCACCTCGCTGCCGCGCGATGCGCAGCTCGCCCTTCTCGCGACCATTCCGGGGCTGGAGCGCGCCCATATGCTGCGGCCCGGCTACGCCATCGAATACGACTTCGTGGACCCGCGCGAGCTGCTTCCCACCCTTGAGACCAGGCGCGTCCCTGGCCTGTACTTCGCGGGTCAGATCAACGGCACCACCGGCTATGAGGAGGCGGCGGCTCAAGGGCTGATCGCGGGGATTAATGCCGCGCTCGCCGCGGGGGGCAGCGAACCCGCCACATTCGACCGTGCCAGCTCTTACATGGGCGTGCTGGTGGATGACCTCGTGACGCGCGGCACGAACGAGCCTTACCGCATGTTCACGTCCCGAGCCGAATACCGGCTTGTCCTTCGCGCCGACAATGCGGACCAGCGCCTGACGCCGCGTGGCATTGCCATCGGCTGTGTTGGCGCGGAACGCGTAGCAGCTTTTGCTCGCAAGCTAAGGGCTCTCGAGGCCGCCCGCACACTGGTCGGTCGCCTGACCAAGACGCCTCCGGCGCTGCGCCGAGAGGGAATCACCGTCAACGAGGATGGCGTGCCCCGCTCCGCCCGGGAACTTTTGGCGCTGCCGGGGATGACGGTGCCGCGACTTGCGTTGGTCTGGCCAGAGCTCCGAGACATGGGGGCCGAAATCGCCGAGCAGATCGAAATCGACGCCCGCTATGCCGGCTATCTGGAACGCCAGGAGGCGGACATCCGTGCCTTCCGCCGGGATGAGGCGCTGCTGCTTCCCGCCGACCTCGACTATCACCGAGTCGGCAGTCTCTCCGCCGAGATCAGAGGCAAGCTGCAGCAGGCGAAGCCGACCACCCTCGGCGCCGCCGGCCGCATTTCCGGCGTAACACCGGCGGCGCTGGTGGCGTTGCTCAAGTATGTGCGCCGCGCTGCCTAAGCCCGGAACAACTCCCGTCCCTTGACCGGGTGGCAATGATCCCGTGTCCGCCCAACATCGCCGCGACGCTGAATGTTTCACGTGAAACGATGGCGCGGCTCGAAGCCTATGTGGAGTTGCTCGCGCGTTGGAATCACCGGATCAACCTTGTGAGCGCTGCGAGCCTCGGTGAGGTCTGGCGTCGCCACATCCTCGATTCGGCCCAGCTTCATGGGCACATCCCGGGGGATGCGTCGAGCCTGGTGGACCTCGGGAGTGGCGCGGGGCTTCCGGGTCTCGTTCTCGCGATCCTTGGCGTGCGCGATGTACACTTGATCGAGTCGGACCGTCGCAAGTCTGAGTTTCTGCGCGAGGTGGCGCGGATTACAGGAACTGCCGTCACGATCCATCCTGCGCGCATCGAGGCGGTCGATCTCTTTGCGGCCGACGTCGTGACGGCTCGGGCCTTGGCGCCATTGGATAAATTGCTGAGCTGGGCCACACGGTTTACCGGGCCAGAGACCATTGGCCTCTTTCTGAAGGGTCGGGAACTCGCGGATGAATTGACCAGCGCCGGCGACCAATGGATAATGCGGACACAAGTTCTGGGGAGTCTGAGCGATCCCCAGGGCCATATCTTGAGGGTCGAGGGGTTGCAGCATGCTCCCTGCCGAAACGACTCAGGATTTCCTGAGAGCTGAAACACCGCGTCTCGCCCGCATCCTTGCGGTCGTGAATCAGAAAGGTGGGGTCGGCAAAACGACGACCGCCATCAATCTCGCCACGGCCATGGCGGCGGTGCATAAGAAAGTCCTGGTCATCGATTTCGATCCCCAGGGGAATGCCAGCACCGGCCTTGGCATTCCCCGCCAGGCCCGCAACGTCACTAGCTACGAGGTTCTCCTGGCGGGCAGGTCGATCGCCGAAGCGACGGTGACGACCTTGGTGCCGCACCTCTCGATCGTGCCAGCGTCCGTGGATCTTTCGGGCGCTGAAGTAGAGTTGGTTGAGCTCGAGCGCCGGGAGTATCGGCTGCGGGAGGCATTGCGGCGATCACATCTCGACTATGATTACGTGCTGATCGACTGCCCGCCCTCGCTCGGCCTTCTGACCCTCAATGCCCTGGTCGCCGCTGACTCCGTGTTGGTGCCGCTGCAATGCGAGTTCTATGCCCTTGAAGGCCTCAGCCACCTGATTCGCACCGTCGAGCGAGTAAAGCGGCATCTGAACCCAACGCTGGAGATTCAGGGCGTGGTCCTCACCATGTTCGACAAACGTAACAATTTGAGTGACTTGGTGGCTGCTGATGTGCGCGACCACTTCGGCGGCAAGGTTTATGACACCGTCATTCCGCGCAATGTGCGGGTCTCCGAAGCGCCGTCGCATGGCAAACCAGTCCTGCTCTACGATCTGCGCTGCCCTGGTGCACAGGCTTATGTGCATCTCGCGGGAGAGGTGCTCCGGCGCGAGCACCATCTCAGCGCATGATCGAGGAAGTCCGGCGCCGGGGTCTCGGGCGCGGGCTCTCGGCCCTGCTGGGCGAGACGGATGCGCCGCCGCCGGCCGCGACGCTGATGGTTCGGGTCGATGCACTGCGGCCCGGCCGCTACCAGCCCCGGCATCGCTTTGATGCCGAGAGTATTAGTGCGCTGGCGCAATCGATCCGGGAGAAGGGCGTGCTACAGCCGCTGCTGGTACGGCACGCGCCCGGCAGTATCGATGCCTACGAGATCATAGCGGGGGAGCGGCGTTGGCGCGCCGCGCAAGCGGCACAACTCCACGAAGTGCCGGTCGTGCTGCGCGATATTGGCGATCGCGAGGCGCTGGAGATCGCGCTTGTCGAGAACCTTCAGCGCGAGGACCTATCACCCCTTGAGGAAGCTGCCGCCTACCACCGCCTGATGGAGGATTTCCAGAATACTCAGGATGCCGTGGCCGAGGCGGTGGGCAAAAGCCGAAGCCACGTCGCCAATATGATCCGGCTCCTCGATCTGCCCGAGCCGGTAAAGCAGCTCCTGGATGAACGCAAGCTGAGCGCGGGACACGGCCGCGCTCTTCTGACCGCCGCCAACCCGCAGGCGCTGGCACAGGAAGCCGTGCGGCGGGGCCTTTCGGTGCGAGCGGTCGAGCGCCTGGCGAAGCGGGGGTCTGCACCACCGCCAGCCGCATCCTTGGTAATGAAGGACCCCGACACCCGCGCGGTGGAGCAGGCCCTCTCGGCGAGCCTCGGCCTTAGCGTCGGTATCGAGCGACACGGCAGCCGCGGCAAGGTCACCATCCATTTTCAGAACCTCGAGCAGCTCGACGACGTGCTGCGACGCCTGAGCCAGACGCCACCTTCGGTGCTCGGAGAGAGAGTCAACTGAAGCGCGACCAGGCCCGCTGCCCGGCGCTGGGATTTGGTCTTCGACTGGCCCGGCCATGACGGGTCGGCGCTGAAAGAGATCTGCACTCGTCTCCCTGTGCTTGCTCAATTCTTACCGGCCAGCGCGAGAATTAATCTCCGGTAAAGGTAAATCGATTTTATATTTAATGATGCGAAAACTATACTCAAATACTCGACGATTTTTACTGAAATTAATGGCGATATTATTTGACAATCACCGGAGATACGCCGATATTTTCTCGCGTAGGGCGGGGGACTTGGAGAGATCGAATGGCAACCGCTCGCGCACTTCTCGGTTCTTCACTTCTCGACCGATCCACGCAACGTACTGCGGTCTCGATCGCTCTTGGAGCGAAAGCGCCCTCTTCTCATCCGAAATCGAGCGCGGTGATCGATCCGGGCGCGCTCTTCTTTGCCAAGGGCAACGCCAGCGCCGAGCAATACATCCGCACTCCCGCCCGACACATCGCCACGCAGTCGCCGCAGGAGCAGCCTCGCGCCACTGAGGAGGCGAAGCCGCTCTTCTTCGCGAAGGGCGATGCGAGTGCGGAAGAGTTCCGCCCAGCGACGCCAAGCGCCGATGTGGAAATTCCGTCGGCGGCCCCGGCCACGATCGCGCGTCCTCGTCTTTGGGTCCGCGTCTCGCCGGCGCAGCGCCAGCGCGTCAATCGCACCGCGGCGTTGCTCGGACAATCGGCACAAGCCTTCATGCGCGACGCGGTCGATCGGTTTCTCGCCGAACCGTTCCTGGCCGCCGCACCGCTGCATCCGTCGATGGCGCTGCCGCCGCGCACCGCCGCGCTGGAGCCCAGGGTCAAGCTCGCAATCACGGTCGATGCACAGCGCCAGGAAGGCATGCGCCGCGAGGCGGCCCGCCTCGGGCAGACAATGCAGTGGTGCCTGACCGAGGCGCTAGATCGCCATCTTCACCAAGTCACGCGGAAGCTCGTTGGGCGTAGGTCCAGCGATCGGGGGATCCATCTCGTGCACGACGCCCGAGCACGCGATGCCGAGCTGCCGCTCAGCCTGCCCACCGCGCAACCGATCTTCTACGAGCTTGCCGCCGGCTGAGCCAATCTGCTCAAACCAGGTCGTACAGCACTAGCCTGAATGCCCGATCGAACCGGAAACGCGGGCCGCATTGAGATAGCAAGAAGCGGCGCACATTTTGCGTGTTCCGATAGGTCGTCGTGACCGGAGTTTCGCGAGTTATCCGATCAGAATGCCAATTGAACTGATTCATTTTCATCAGGGCTGATCTGCCTCATTTGAACCGCAACGTGCGACTGCGAGACGCCGCCGGCGGCGACCCACTGACTCGGATCAGCCTCTGTCTCCGATAGCGTGAGACATTCCCTCAACTCGCCTGCGCCTGACCGCCGCGCGCGAGCCGCAGCAGACATTCGCTGCAGACCGTACGATCGGGGAAACCCGTGCGCTTGGTGTTCTGCTCGGCCTCGAGCAGCAGTCGCAGCGCCACGGCGGCGCGGCGTGGCGGCCAGCGTCGGAGTCCCGCCGAAAAGCTCTCCTGATTCTTGAAGAAGATTTGCGGACGCAGCACGCGCATGGCCTCTTCCGCGGAGCTGCCCGCGGCGATCCGCAGCCCCGTCAGCTGCAGCCGCTCGAAATGGCGCATCGCGCCGCGGAGAATCGCGACTGCGTTCTCGCCCTCCTCGAAGGCCCGGCTCAGCGCCCGTTCGAGCCGTTCGGTATTGCCTTCGGCGGCGGCAAACGCGGCATCCTCCGCCGTGAGCGCGGCGCTGTCTCCAACCGCCGCGAGCGCATCCTCGAGCTCGATGCGCCGGCCATCGCCGGCATAAAGGGCGAGCTTTTCAAGCTCGGCTCGGCTTACCCCGCGATCGGCGCCCAGATGGTCCGTCAAATACTCCTGCGCTTCCGCGCTGGCGACAAGGCGGTGGCTTCCCAGCACGGAGCGCATCAAATCCCCCAATTCGCGCGCGCCATCGACGTAGCATGGAACCGCCGCCGCATTGGAGGCTCGTTCGAAGACTCGCCGAAGCGCCGAGCGCGTGGCGAGGTCGCCGGCTTCCATGATGCAGAGTGAATCGCCCGCGGGCGGTTCCTCGAGCAGCTCCTCGCAAGTTTCGGCCAGCGCATCCCCGGCGTCGCGCACCCGCAACAATCGGCGTCCGCCGGCCAGGCTCTGCGCCGCCATCTCGTCGTTGAGGCGCGCCGGATCGGACGCGAGGGTCGCGCCGGGGACCATAGCAACGCTGAAGGGATCGTCGAGCGCCGGCACTGCGGCCTTGGCAAGTGCTTCGGCGCGTTCGCGCACCAAGCCCTGGTCCGGCCCGTAGACCAGGATCGCGCGCCATTTCGGATCGGGCTTTGCGAGGAATGCCGTAACAAAAGCTTGGATGCGCGCACCCGCGAGCTTCAAGCGCCCCTCGCGGCAGCGCGCTGCTCGCGGATATACACCGCCACCCGCTCGCGCAAGTCGCCGGCAATCACTTCGAGGGCGCGTTCGCCCGCGTCTTCCTGCGCGACGGTCGTGGCGTAGGCGTTGTTGAGGATGTCGAAGGCGCTCACGGCCCGGGTGCTGCCGCTGATGACCTGTTTCTTCGCGTTGACATCGGTCAGCCTGTAGCTTGCGACAACGATCACCTCGCTGCGCACCGCGGTTGCGTCGGCGCGGATGCCGAGATCGTTCCGGAAAGTGGTCAACCCGACCTCCAGCAGGTAGCGGGTGGGCACCGAGACGCCCGTGGGATTGAAGGAGTCGCGGAGCGATATCGCGAGTTGCTGGCCCATCCGATTGGGGATCAAGCCGACCTTGACCGATGCGAGATCGGCGTCGAACTCGCCGGCGGCGTTGGCGCCTCCGTGATGCCCATAGAGCGGTTCGAATCCGCAACCCCCGAGCGCCAGCGCTACTCCCAAGAGGATCATGGAGCGCCGCGTGAAAGCTGCGGTCGGACGGAACCGCGGCGCCAACCTCATCTCAGAGCACCAGATTGATGATGCGATTCGGCACGACGATCACTTTGCGCGGGCGCCGGCCGTCAAGCAAGCGCTGTACCGCCGGCAATGCCAACGCTGCCGCCTCGGCTGTGGCGTTATCGGCATCCGTCGGCAGCTCCACGGTGCCGCGCAGCTTGCCGTTCACCTGCACCGCCACGGTCACGCGGTCGTCGCGCAGGTACCGCTCATCGGCTTTGGGCCAGGGCTGATCGACCAGCAACGTCGCGTGCCCGAGCCGCTCCCAAAGCTCCTCCGCCAAGTGGGGCATCATCGGTCCCACCAGGCGCACCAGCGTTTCGATGCCGTGGCGAAGCACCTCGGCGGCGCCGTCTCCGGCTTCCATGTCGCGCAGCAGATTGGCGAGGCTGTAAATCTGCGCCACCGCGCTGTTGAAGCGGAATTTTTCCAGGTGCTCGGTGACCGAGGCGACGGCGCGATGCGTCGCGCGCCGCGCGTTCTCGACCGCGGGTGAAAGTGTCGCAGGTTGCGGGGCGCAAGGCTGGGATAGCGCGATTGGCGGCTCGGTCGCCAAGGTGAAGAGCCGGTTGACGAAGCGCCACACGCCCTCGATCCCGGTGTCGGTCCATTCGAGATCGCGCTCGGGGGGGCTGTCGGAAAGCAAATAGAGCCGTGCCGTATCGGCGCCGTATTCGCCCACGACGGCCTCGAGCCCGACCACGTTCTTGCGCGACTTGCTCATCTTCTCGATGCGGCCCGTGATTACCTTGCGGCCTTTGCCATCGGTCAGGACGCCGTCACCCGAGCGCCGCACTTCCTCGGGAAAGAGCCAGTTGCCGTCCACATCCTGATAGGTCTCGTGACAGACCATGCCTTGGGTGAAGAGACCCTCGAACGGCTCTTTCAAGTCGAGGTAGCCGCACTGCGTGAGCGCGCGGGTGAAGAAACGCGAATAAAGCAGGTGCAGCACCGCGTGCTCGACGCCGCCGATATACTGATCGACGGGCATCCAATAATCGACCTCGCTGCGCTCAAAGGCGCGTTCGCTGCGCGGCGAGCAGAAGCGCAGAAAGTACCATGAGGATTCGAAGAAGGTGTCGAATGTGTCGGTCTCGCGCTCGGCGGTACCGCCGCAGCGCGGACACTTCACGCGCTTCCAGGTGGGATGATGCGCGAGCGGATTTCCCGGTTGGTCAAAGCTCACGTCATCCGGCAAGAGCACGGGAAGGTCTTGGTCCGGGACCGGAACGATGCCGCAGGCGCCGCAATGGATGACCGGAATGGGACAGCCCCAGTAGCGCTGGCGCGAGACACCCCAATCGCGCAAACGGTAGGCGATGGTGCCCTTGCCGGCTCCCGTCCGCTCCAGGCGCTCGATCACCCGGCGCTTCGCGTCCTCGACGCTAAGGCCATCGAGAAAGTCGGAGTTGTAGACCGTGCCGTCGTCCGTGTAGGCCTGGTCGGCGATCGCGAAGCGCGCGGGGTCGGCGCCCGGGGGTAGCACCACGGGCTTGACGGGAAGTCGGTACTTGCGTGCGAAGTCCAGGTCGCGCTGATCGTGCGCGGGACAGCCGAAGATCGCCCCGGTGCCGTATTCCATCAGCACAAAGTTCGCGACGTAGATCGGAAGCGTCCAGCCGGAGACCAAAGGGTGCTGAGCGCGAACGGCGGTTTCATAACCCTTCTTCTCCGCCGTTTCGAGCGTCGCCTCGCTGGTGCCCATGCGGTTGCAATCGGCGATGAACTCGGCGAGGCGCGGATCGTGCGCCGATAGCTCTTGCGCGAGCGGATGGTTCGGCGAAATCGCCATGAACGAGGCGCCATAGAGCGTGTCGGGCCGGGTGGTGAAGACCTCGATCGCATCCTTGCGTCCGGCCAGTGGAAACAGCACGCGCGCACCATGCGAGCGCCCGATCCAATTCTCCTGCATCAGGCGCACGCGCTCGGGCCATCGCTCCAGAGTCTTGATGGTGTCGAGCAGATCGTCGGCGTAAGCGGTGATGCGCAGGAACCATTGCGAAAGGAGGCGCTTCTCCACCAGCGCACCGGAGCGCCAGCCGCGTCCGTCGATCACCTGCTCATTGGCAAGCACGGTATTCTCGGCCGGGTCCCAATTAACCCAGGATTCCCGGCGGTAGGCCAGGCCGGCCCGAAGGAAATCGAGAAACATCTTCTGTTCATGCCGGTAGTAGTCGGGATGGCAGGTCGCGATCTCTCGCGTCCAGTCATAGCCGATCCCCATGCGCTGCAACTGGCCACGCATGACAGCAATGTTTTCGGAGGTCCAGTTCTTGGGGGGCACGTTGCTGGCGATTGCTGCGTTTTCGGCCGGGAGCCCAAACGCGTCCCAGCCCATGGGATGCAGCACGTTGAATCCCTGCGCGCGCTTGTAGCGTGCGACGACGTCGCCCATGGTGTAGTTGCGCACATGGCCCACATGCAGGCGGCCCGAGGGGTAGGGAAACATCTCGAGGACGTAGTATTTGGGTCGCGCGGGGTGGGCCGCGACTTCGAAGCTGCGTCGCTCGCTCCAGCGGCGCTGCCACTTCTCCTCGGTTTCCTGAACGCTATAGCGTGCCACCTCAGTGCCTCATCGGATCAGCGCCGGGTCGGCCACGCCGCGACAAGGGCGATAACTATTGATTGGCCGCGCTGAGGCGCAGCTCGCGTGCACGCGTGAGGATCGCGTTCTCAACGTCGGTCGCGGTGTTCGCGTCCACCGGAGCCTCGACCCACTGACCGCCGGTGTCGCGCTTCTGGTGGAAGACGCTGGCACGGACGCCATCGGCCCGCAGCTCACGGCCTAGAATGTAAATGTTGAGCTTGAACCGCTCACCGGACGCGTCCGGCGGGCTATACCAGTCGGTAATGATGACGCCACCGAAGGGGTCCGCCGAGGCCAAGGGCATGAACCGGACGGTGTCCAGAGAGGCGCGCCAGAGGAAAGTGTTGACGCCGACCCCGTTGGAGCCCCCTGGGGCCGTACCCGTATCCTTGCTGCCGCCGAACATCGACGACATCAGCGTGGTGATGCCGGTATCATTGGCGGATTGGGTTTTCGTATTGTAATCGCGGGGATCCACGTAGTGATAGGGATCGTCCGTCGTATAGGTGGTCTGCGCATCGCTGCCGCCGCCTGACGACTTGTCAGGGTCTTCGCCGCTGAACATGCCGCAGCCGGACGCCAGCAGCGCGATCGAAACAACGCCCACCGCACGCCAAGTCGTCATTGTAGCCACTCCTCGAGGGACGATCGGACTGGCCGGACGCCCCTCCTCCCTTCCTTTTGATCCTACACCGCAGAGGTGGGTAATGCCGCGAAATCGTGGCGGAGGCAAGCCCTTTGCGGGCGGGCTCGGCACGGAGCGAGCCGCTAGCCGCCTGCGCAAGCACGACTTTCGGCGCGCGAACACCCCGGCTATGCTGGCGAGGATGCCGGGACCGGAGCCACACCATCAAGACGACGCTGCCGCGGTTGGAACCCGGCTCGCCGAGGTGCGAGCCCGTATCGCCGCCGCCGCGACCGCGGTCGGACGCGATATCGGCGAGGTGACACTGGTCGCGGTCAGCAAAACGCATGGAACCGCCATGATCGAGGCCGTTTACCGGGCGGGGCAGCGGGTTTTCGGCGAGAACCGTGTTCAGGAAGCCGAGGCAAAATATCCAGCGCTCAAGCGCGCCCATCCCGACCTTCGGTTGCATCTCATCGGGCCGCTGCAGACCAACAAGGTCAAGGACGCCGTCGCGCTGTTCGACATGATCGAAACGGTGGACCGGCCGAAACTTGCCGAGGCGCTGGCGCGCGCCATGGCGGCGCAGGATCGTCGGCTCGATTGCCTCATTCAGGTGAATACGGGGTCCGAACCACAGAAGGCCGGCGTGGCGCCCGAATCGGCCGACGCTTTTATCGCGCTCTGCCGCGAGAAGCTGCATCTGCCGATACTCGGACTTATGTGCATTCCGCCGCTCAGCGAGGAGCCCGCGCCGCACTTCGCGCTGCTGCGCGAGATCGCGCGCCGCAACGGATTGACGTCGCTCAGCATGGGCATGAGCGCCGATTTCGAGACCGCGATTCGCATGGGTGCCACCCATGTGCGGGTGGGCACCGCGATCTTCGGCGCCCGGGGGACGGCGGCGCCCTCGGCGGGATAGCGGCGAGTCAGACGGTCGTGATCCCCGCGATCAGCCCGACGCGGCACGGACCACGACCCGCGAGGTGGGATCGGCCTCGGCGATGAGCATTAGCAAATCCGCGCGGGCGAGTGCCACGCAGCCTTCGGTGCCGCTCCAATCGGGCCGCGCCACATGCAGGAAGATCGCGCTGCCGAGTCCCGGCACCGCGGGGTCGTCGTTGTATCCGAGCGGCACGATCAGGTCGTAGATCTCATCGGTGCGCCAGAGACTCTCGTGGCTCCCGGCGTAGGGCAGCATGACCATCCGGTTGTACCGGGGGTCATCGGGCGCGTCGCACCAGCCGTCGGTGGGCGAAAGCGCGCGTATCGGAAGCCGACTCGCGGGCTGTGCGAGGCGATCGGGCCGATAGAGCACTTGCCGCATCACGAAACTGCCGGCCGGCGTCTTGTGGTCGCCTTCGCGCTTCTCCATCGCAACGCCGCCGCGGCCCAGGGCAGCGCGCAACGGCCGCGCGGCCCAACTTGCATGACCCCAGGCGTCAACGAGAAGGTCCATAGGCCGCTGAGTATGCCGCGGTCGGATCGTCCAGACTACGGTGTCGCGTCGACCTGGCTGCCCAGGTCCCGGCTCGCTCTCTGCTTTTCGAGCGCTGTGTACTTATCGAGCGCATCGAGCATCTTTTGGGAAACATCAACGGGTGTATCCGGATTTGGCGGAGTGGCTGCCACCGGCGCCGCTGCGGCGACCGGCATCAACCGAGGCCGGCCGCCATTGGGGAGGGAACCCGGCGGCACCACCAGTGCCACCGGCTGCGGGCTGAGAACGCGGCCATTCTCGCTGGGCGTGCCGGTGCTCTGATAGAGCAAGCGCGCGCGCTCGGTTGACTGTGCGAGGAACGCCTTCGCCGCCGGATCGCCGGAAGAGGGCGCGTTCGATGGTACCGCGGCCTTTGCGGCGGCAGCCCCGCCTTGCGTGGATGAGCGGAACAACGGCATCGGCGGATGATCGGGCACGGCCGGCGATGAGGGTGCGGGAGCAGATTTTCCGGCGGCCGGCGCGCCTGAGGCCGTGCCAGGCGCTATGGCAGGGTTGCTTGGCGCTGGCGTCACTCCGGTGCTGGCCATCGGAGCCGCCGCCGCGGGGTCGGGCGCCGATGCCGGGGGCTGGGCCGACCCCGGTGTCGCCGCGACCGCGTTCGCGGACGTATCGCCGAGGATCGCTGCGACCACGTGTTCGCCGACATCCCTCCCGGTTTCCTCCTTCAGCAGCGCGTTGAACACCCCCGACAGCGCGCCCCAGGGACCGCCATAGAGCGCATCGCCGGCAATGCGCGGCAGGTCGCCGATGTCGTGCTTGCCGGCGATCCATCCGTAAATCGTCGATATTATTGGCAAATGCTCCAGCGGATTGATGGTGTCGACGAAGTCGCTGAAGCTCGCCTCACCCTTGGCCCAAAAATGCAGCTTGCTCGGCTCATCCGACGTCAAGGATGGGCCAAGGGGCGGCCACGGAACCGATGACGCAACGCCAATGCCGTCGCTGGGCATGAAGACCTCCACAGACCCCCAAGCAATCGGGGTGCCAAGCACGAACCCCCCGGAGATCAAGCGCTTAGCGGTTCGACAAAGTCCCTTGCTCCCCGGGGCAATGCAGTTTCTGCCGAGCCAAGCACCTCTCACGACCGCGCCGCGACGTCCGGCGATCAGACGATTGGGCTCGCGAGTTTGTCGGCGAGAGCGAGAGCACGCCCCAGATGAGCGATGTCGGATGCAGGAGCAATATAAATAAGAGTTTACCGAAGAGTGCGATTAACTTAGATACGTCTCTCTTTGAGTGTGGCACGTATTAGGCGGTATATCCGTATCGGATTCGCCTCTGCTCTTGGGGGGATGGATCATGGGTCAGGGACCGACTGGCGACGCGCGTCGCGACTGGCGCGGGTCGAGGACGGCACGTTTCGCCTTGCTCGCGACCTGTTCGGCCTTAGGGCTGATGGCGGCAGCGGGACCGGCGCACGCGCAAGCCACGCCTCAAGTGTTGCAATACCTGAGCGGCCTTCGGCAGAGCGGAAATCCGTTCCTGATCGGCTTTGCCGCCGGCGTGACGCCGGGTTTCACCCTCAATGTGTTTCAGGCGTTCGATAGTGAAACGCTGTCGGGGATTGCGGTGCAAGCGACGCAGGATCCGGGCAACCCGGGAGCTGCCGTGCAATTTTTGGCGATCGAGCGCATGACGGTGACCGGCAACGTGCTGGTGCCGCAAGGCGTGTTCCTGGCGAACGAGGGCGCGTTAGCGCCGCCCGCGATCGTGCCGCAGCTCGTGGCCTTCAACCTCACCCACGCACTCCCCGCGACTTTTCTTGGGTTGACGGGGTCCGCCGTCGGCTATCCGGGTCTCTATCTCGTGCAGTCTTCCATCTCCGGCGTCGTCAGCAACGCCGGCACGATTGCCGGCTATCCCAATATTGCAGGCACCGGGAAGACCTTACCGGGAGCGGACGGCATCTTCCTCACCAATGCGTCGGCCGGCGGCATTACCAACAGCGGGCTGATTGCATCCACCTCGGGCAGCCCAGGCATCGGTACGCCGTGACGGCGAACGCGCTCGATCTCAGCGTGGCGCTCTCGCCCGCCGCCGAGGCGCTGACGGCGCAGGTGCTGGCGCAGGCGCTGCGCTTCGGCCTGGTGGGTCAGCAGAACCTGATCGACACGGTCGAGAACCGGTTGCAGGTGAGCCGCGGCGGGCAGGGGCCGGGGCTGCAATTCGCGAGCGCGAGCGGCGACCGCCTCACCCTCTCGGACGCGGACCAACAGGCGCAGGTGCCCGCGGGCGGGACGGGGGTGGGGGCGGCGGCCTGGGGCCGCGCCTATGGCACCATGGGGAATGCATCGGCAACCGGCGCGCTCCCGGCCTTCGGCGAGCACCGGATCGGCGCGCTCATGGGGGTGGACTGGCACTCCGACCAGTTCGTGGGTGGCGCCGCCTTCGACTACGGCAACACCAATGCTGCCTTTGCCGACGGCTCCAGCACCCGCCTCGACAGCTATGAAGGGGTGGTCTATGGCGGCTGGCGCGGCGGCCCCGCCTACGTGACGGCGCTCGCGAGCGGTGGCGCCAACGATTACACGATCAGCCGCAACCTGATGCCGTTCGGGCTCACGGGGTTTGCCACCAGCGCGCCCACGGGAACGCTGGTGACGGCGTTCGGCGAGGCAGGCTACGGCTTCGCCGTGGGCGAGGGCACCTGGCTCACGCCCTATGTCAACCTCGACTACATCCACCAAAGCGTGGGCGCCTTCACCGAGGCGGGCAGCTTTGGCGCGCTCAGCGTGGCGGCGGCCAACGGCAGCTCGCTGCAGACCACGGTGGGCCTGCGCGCCTCCACCACCATCGACCTCGGCAGCCACGGGGTCCTGGTGCCGGAGGTGCGGGCGGGCTGGGCGCACGAGTTCCTGGATGCGAGCCAGACCCTGACGGCGCAGCTCGCGGGCACGGCGGCCTCGCCCTTCACCTTCGTCGGCACCTCCTTCGGGCGCGACAGCGCGGTGGTGGGGGTGGGGGTCAGCCACGAGTTCGCGCCGGGGGCCAGCTTTTTCGTCGATTACGACGGC